>Ga0209098_1000204_pt1 | contig 67025 bp, 56 predicted proteins | sample AD_JPNHW1_MetaG_FD_184429 | JGI IMG/M metagenome (GOLD analysis project Ga0209098, IMG submission 184429) | Active sludge microbial communities of municipal wastewater-treating anaerobic digesters from Japan - AD_JPNHW1_MetaG (SPAdes) (version 2) | ecosystem: Engineered > Bioreactor > Anaerobic...
TTGACAGCAGGACTTTTTTTCTCAAAATTCTATTATACTTTGCAGTATTATCAAGGGATACAGAAATAATCAATGTTATTTTCTCAAAAAGTTCGGATGGCTGTGTTTGCTAATAGCATTTAAACACATATTTTTGTTATTAATGATTTTGCAGGCATTTTATTATTAAAGTTGCTTACAAACATTATTAAATTAGACAAACAAGTGAAGATATATCCAAATCCGGCAACTGACAAAGTAACCATTGTTAACTCCTACGGCCAACCCTTTATTATTAAAATCTACGACCTTGGAGGAAAAGTTGTAAAAGTCATGAATTTAGCTTCGGACAAAATACAAATCAATGTGCAGGATTTAAGTACCGGAGTTTATATCATTGAACTTTCTTCAGAGAAAAAAAACATGCAGGAAAAATTAATTATTCATAGATAATTTTGTAAAATTTACTAAATATAATTCTGAAGTAACATGCCAGCAATATAAAAATAACATAATCAAACTGAAAAATCCACCATCATGATGTCAATTAATTTCTATTACAATTGAAATTAAAACCTCGATTTTACAAAAAGCATGGAAAAAAATATATTAAACGATTATTGCGAAAATAACAAACTGGATTTTAAGAAAATACAAGTACAAATCGATAGACTAAAAATCTTTATGCATCCGATTAGGTATGCGATCATACTGATGCTTGTAAAAAATAAAAAAATGACAGTTACTCATATTTATAATAAGCTTTTATTGCAGCAGCCCACTATATCTAACCATCTCAAATTAATGAAGGATTACGGCATATTAATTACAAAAAGAGATGGCAAAAATGTTTATTATTCTGTCAATAATAAAATGGTGAAAAAATTATTTGAGACCATGAGAATTGATATTAACGATGAATAATAAAAAGACCTTATCAGGTTATCGATAGATTATTAAAAGGTCATACTCATTCAAAGTTTTCAATTTGAGGCATATAGCCAATTTGGGTTGGAGCAATTCCTATCGCATGAAAAGAATATAAAACCGACTGAATTGCATATCAGGCAAAAATTTTTGGCTGATCCCTAGACCTTCCTACTTCCCTACCGGCTTATACTGCTGCCCCTTGTCTAAATATTCAGCGGCAGATTTCATATCACCCATGATGCGGTATGTTTCGGCGATATTGAGGTATATCTGGTATTTGTCAGGTTTAAGCTCAAGTGCTTTTTGTAAATAATAAATTGACCTTTTATAATCATGCCTGATACCATAAACGATGCCCAGATTCTCAAGCGAAGACTCATCGTCGGGTTTAATCTCTATGGCTTTAAGAAAATAACTTTCCGCCTTATCAAACATGTTGAGGTTCTGCCCGTATATCTCACCCATCTTGCTTATTGCATCCACATAATCAGGTTTTAATTCAATGGCCTTTTCCAGGCTTATGATCGCTGAATCGAACGTATTCAAACCACGGTATGCCACTCCCAGCCCGAAATAAAACTCAGCTTCGCCAGGCTTGTACTTTAAAAGCAGCTCATAGTTTTTTAACGCTTCGCCATACATCTTATCCCTATTTGAAACGATAGCCACATTTCTCAGGTTGTTCAAGGCAAATTTATTCTTTGGATTTATCACCAGGCACCTGTGATAGCTGTCGCGGCTTTTCACATATTCTTCCTGTTTGAAGTAGGCATTACCCAGCAATAACAATGCGTTGGTATTGACCGGATAGATCTCCAGGGCTTTATTCAGGTATTTGACAGCCCGTCCGAGGTATTTTTGTTTTTGTGCTTCATTGTCGGTGGAGTCGGCCTTTTCTATCAGCTTGCCCCCTGCGGAAGTATTGCATTTGGTACTGTTGGCCGACACCTCTACATCTGTCGTAAACAGCGTCAGATCATCCATCCACACGCGGTTGCGGCTGATTGTTTTTATGGAATATGCGGACAAAAGGACAACAAGAATGATCATGGCTGAAGTACGGTATGTCCCGGGATTTTTAATTTTTTTCTTCAGCACCACGGAAAGAAAATAAGCAATAATGACCGTAAACCCTAATAAAGCCGTAAACATAAAACGTTCATTCATAAAGGTGCCGATAACAAAAACAAAATTCGACACAATGGAAAAACTTATGAAGAAGAACAAAATTCCGAAAGCCAGGATATTTTTGCTTTTGATTTTTATGAGTGCAAATACCAGTAATACCCCGAACACCAATAAAGACAACAGCGCCCTGATGTCAGAAAAATCTATGATCGGAATTTGTTTCGGATAATAATCGTGTGTCAATGGGTGCGGGAATATCAGCAGCGACAGGTATTTGAGCCATGTGAGAAATATGGTTGCATATTTTTGCATCACAGATGCCCCGACAAACGGGTCGTTCAGCAGCTCATGAGTCGTTGTGTTGAACCGTGCACCGATCATTCCTATTCTTAAAACAAAATATGCCAGCACAGCAAGCATCAGTGGTGACAGTACAATAAAATAATCCTTCACCCTTGGCTTTGTAAAAACAAAAAGCAAAAGGGGAACTATGGCAAGAAATGTCAGGGCATTTTCCTTAGATAAAATAGCCAGCAAAAAAAGGAAAAAGTTTATGATCAGCAGATAGATTTTTTGTCTTTCTAAATACCGTAAAGTAAAAACCACGATCAGCAAACAAAAGAAGAGGCAAAGTATCTCATCGCGCCCTTTTATATTGGCCACCACCTCGGTATGCAGGGGATGCGCGGTGAACAGCATGGAGGCAACAAAGGGAATGGTAAGAAACCAATGATCTGCTTTGAAATTTTTGAACAACTTCATCAGGATTATATACAAAAGCATGCAGGTAAAAGCATACAAAAGAATATTGATCAGATGCCCGATAAAAGGATTGAATCCAAAAATTTCTTTCTCTGCAGCAAACATCACTTGCGACAAGGGGCGGTAACGCCCGCCGGGCAGGAGGTTGTTCTTGCCGAGAAAGCCGACAAATGCATCATTCGTAAAGATCTCTTTGATGCCGGAAAATCCTTTTTTAGTAAAGTCATTTTCAGTGATCATCAAAGAGTCGTCCAGCGTATATTTCAGGTCAAGGGTATCGGCATACAACAACAATGCAAAAACAAACACAATCCATTTGATGTATTTGGCAGGCACTACGGATTTTTCAGGTTTTTGCTCAAGCGCTGCCGCTTCCGGGGCCAGCTTCTTTTTAACCGGAGCTTTGCTGTACTGTTTTTGTTTAGCAGCAGCCATAGCGCAGCTTATTTGAAAGGAATAATAAGGTTTTTATCTGCCTTGACGTTTTTTTCGTCTTTAATATCGTTGACTTTCATGACAGAATTTTTGTTCACCCCGTATTTTTGGGCTATTGCTGCAAGGGATTCACCTGATTTCACCGTATGGTTGGCTTTTGTTGGAATATCCAGTTTTTGCTTTTCGCGGATATTGTCGTTGGAAAGTTTATTTTTCTTTTTGATAAAATCCACAGAAACCCCGAATTTAGTAGCTATTGTTCCAAGAAAATCACCCTTTTTAACCGAATAACTGATCCAGATAGTATCTGATTTTGCAGGCTGCTGGTCTTGGGTTACCACTTTATCGCCATCAGCATCATTATCCTGATCCTTCATGGTATCAGTAATCGCCTTGGGTTTTTCTTCAATTATCTGGGTGGTGGCGCTTTGTTTTATAAAAAGATCCCAGAAAACAAAAGCAATGAAAATAACGCCAAGAATAATTAACCCTATTTTTACCTTCCTGAACAATTCCGGTTTTTCTTTTAGATTTTTATAAAATCCAAACCGATCCAAAAAAGAGGCCTTTTCTTCATCTGAAACAGATTCTTTTTCCTTCACCGTATCTGTCTTAGGCAGTTCCTTTTCCTGAACAGGCTCAAAAAGTAAAGGCTTTACTTCTTTCACCGGTTCATCTATCTTAATGGGTTCATCAATCTTTACCGGTTCCGCATCAATTATCGGTTCAGCATCTTTTACAGGTTCATTAATAACCGGTTCGACTTCCAATTCAGGCGCATCAACAAAGGGTTCATTATCTCCGGCAGGTTCAATAATTTGTTTTTCTTCTTCTATCAAAACCGGTTTTTCGGGATACGTTTTATCCTCGTTTTCCGGCTCGACATCCGCCGGATCATTTCTTTTTATGGCCGGCCTCATCTCTTTTGGCACATAAAAAAGGGACGCAAATTTTGATTTTTTGTTGGTAACATTATTGAAACAAATAAGCTGGACGGTTATATTGTCTGTTCCGCCTTTTTCATTCGCACGCCGGATCAGTTTGTCCGCTTTTTCCTGAACTGTCAGTGGTTCCCTGAGCACATCCGATATCCCTGTCTCGTCCAACATAAAAAACAGCCCGTCGGTACACAACAGCATCAAATCATTCAGGGCCGGAACCGCCGGTGATGAACAAAAATCTATTTCAATATTCGCACCGATGCCCAAGGCGCGTGTGACTTCTTTGCGATCGGGATGATTTCTGGCTTCTTCCATTGTGAGCACTCCTTTATCGACAAGGTTCTGAACCCGCGAATGATCCCGTGTAAGCCTGTGCAGCTTGCCATCTGCAAAGATATATATCCTGCTGTCGCCGACATGCGCGTAATGCACTTTGTCGAAACGTATCATAGTCATGACGATGGTCGTTCCCATACCCAGATATTCGGGCTTTTCCTTGGATTTCTTATAAACCATGGAGTTGGCAAATTCAATGGCAGCTTTCAAAGCATCTTCAGGCATATCAAAATAATGGTTTTCCAGATAGGCCCGTATGCTTTCCACAGCAAGCCCCGATGCCACAGCTCCGGCATCATGGATGCCCATGCCATCACATACCATAAACACATGGCCGTTGATACATTCAAATTCTGAGGAGAAGTCCTGATTTTCCAGCATTACAAGGCCGGTGTGGGTGGCCGCACCAAAATCGAAAGCCCTTGAATCTTTTGCCTTTGACATACTTTGTTGAGTTATAGGTTAACTGGCAAATATACAAAAGATAATATGCGAAATGCCAGAATTTAAAACTGAATTTCAACAATCTGATTGTTAGTAAAACCTGATAAAAACGACCTGGAAGCCCGATTAAAAACTGTATTTAAATTTCAGATAAATGTCGTCGTTCTTTGTAACCTTGCCAAAACTTGTTGAAGGGCTTCCGTCCAGCAGGTGCGCCCCAAGTATCAACTCCGCATTATCTATCGGTTTATAAGAAATTTCGGGCATATAGATCCATGCGAAATTATTTTTGAAATCCTTATATTTATTTACCTGGATACCTCCGTTCAGTATACTTACCTTGAGCCTGCCATTACCAGAGGTCCATTCAAAAGCCAGTATATAATAATCATTGAGATCCTTAGGCCCGCGCTCGTTCACAAAGCCATGCAGGTATTGAAAATTCAGATAAAATCCATGTTTAAACGTATAATCAAGGCCGACAACAAATTTTACATATGGCTTGCTGTCGAGCACCAGCGAATCGGCCAGCACAGAATCATTGCTGATCCCATAATCCGGAAACTCATAATGCAGGTAGCGCTTCATGTAATTTTTCTCCGGAAAGAAACATGCCGCTTCGCCCCAGATACCTACATCTTTGACCGAACCGGCAAAGTCAAAGCCCAGTACTTTCAATACCGGAAATCCGACCTTTGACCTGATATCCATGGTTGCTTCCGCACGTACTTCAGGCAGTAAAAGAAAAGTATCAATGGTTATGTTCGTATATAGTTCGGTCGGGAGCGGCAGTGCATCGCGGCCATAAACATAACTCAGCGACATATCGAAATTCCCGATGCTTTTCTTTACTTTTAACCCAAAAGAAGGATAGTGTTTTATATCCCGCTGCGGCATGACAAGGGTGTCGACAATATTTCCCGGAGTCAGATAAACAGGTATGGTAAGCCCCGGCACAAACGACGTATCGGTTATCATTCCGGGAATTTCAACATCAGGCATGAATGCCTGCGTCCACTCGGAACCCGGCAATACCGAAGGTGTAAACCAGGGAATAGCCACGCCGGTAAAAGTGAAACTTTTCAGGTAGTAGGTAAATTTAATGGCGTTGGAGCCCAGGTGCCGCCCGAAATCCCAGATATCTTCCAGATCGTAAGGATTCAGATTATCGGTCGGATTCAGCCTGTCTGCGGTACCCCAGGCGATACGTTGCCGCCCAATCCTCACATCGAGGTTTTTGGTAAAAAGGCCGTAAATATCAAAATAGGCTTCACGCAGGTCGGCATCAAAATTTAAAATCTTTTTCTTGTCAGAAAGATCGCTGACATTATTTATCTCCGGATATTTATACGCGCGGAGCCATACATCTGCAAACAATCTCGCCCGGTCAAAGGGTTTGTAATCCAGCTTGACATCCAGGCGGTATTCCTGCCAGTTTAGTTTGCCCCCGTTGAATTTCAGCCTGTCATCGGTTTGTATGTACCCGTTGATAGAAAGTTTGGGTTCTTCGGGCACAGGAGTAATTTCAGATTCGGGAACAACTTCTTCCTGCACTATTACAGATGTGTCGGGCAAAACAAAAACAGTGGTATCCTGCTGCGCCAACACAGGTACTGATAAAAAAAACATCAAAGCAAAACCGGAAAATATACTTCGACTGGGCATAAATTGCGATTTATTTAATTTGTAATAATCTCATTAATATATATTTAAGTTGTTTTAAAAGTTCAGTTGATGCCCGCTCAGCATAAATCTTATTCTTCATGCTGCTAATTTTGCTTGAAAACATCAATTGATCATTTGATAAGTTCCCGTTCAGAGAAATAATCGTCGGACAGCCCGTTGTCAAAAGTCACTGAAGTTACAGTCATTTTTGTTTTAGTACCTGTTCTCTTGTCTTCCATTATCAGCTCCTTGGCGATCTGGTATCCGTCCGTTTTTACAACGTTATTATCGGTTAATATTTTACACAGTTTTCCGCTTTTGTCAAAATGCTCAATCTTCATAGGATAATTATCCGTCGTCCTGACATACATGTTCAGTTTGGAGTAATCCGAAATGATGCCTGTTTTGGGATTTAATTCAAGTTTATAATATCCGTTGTCGCTGCTGATAAGCTTGGGAACCCACTTCGAGGTATATTTTTTCGCTTCCATATCTTCATAAGTGAAATCGGTTCCGGCAAATTTTGAATTTTTGACAGACCCGGCAATTTTTCGTGTTTTGCCATAGGCGGGAAGATAAACAGTGGTATTGTCATTAGGCAAAGAAAGAAAACCTATGCCTTTCTGGTCGGCAGGAGACAGTATTTTCACCAGCCGTTTATCGCTTCCTTTCTGCACCATGCTCATGGTCCGGAGACTCTGCCTGGACTGCTTATCATAAAGAGTAATGGTGGTCATTATTTTCTGATCTTTTGGAGCATTCAGTATATAATCGACTTTTTGTAAAATGGCCGCAGCATCCTGTGCTGTAATTTTCAGACATGTTGATATCATCAGCGCTGCTGACAAAAACGGGATCAAAAATATTTTTTTCATGGTCGTATCGGTTAAATGTTAGTTTCCAATTCTCTTAATTCTGATATCACTTTCCTTTACCAGCTTTAGTTTAAACAAACTTATCACGGCGGGCAAAACAGTTATTGCTCCCAGGCCGCTGAAAAACATAGTTATGGCGATCAGTATTCCGAAATTAAGCAGAGGGAGTAGATTGGCAAAAACCAGCACAAGAAAACCAAGCATCACAGTGATCACATTAATGCATATAGGTTTACCGGATATCCTGACGGTGAATGCAATGGCATCTTCCACGCTCCGGCCCTGTATGATATGATGTTTGTATTCGGTAATAAAATGAATGGCGTAATCAATACCTGCTCCCACAGTGATGCTTGCGATCAGGATAGTGCAGATATCAAGGGCTATACCCGTTAATCCCATGAACCCAAAGATGATGATAATGGTAAATAACAAAGGGATCATCCCGATAAAAGCGCTTCGCAAGGAACGCAATAAGAACACCATGCAGATAAAAATAAGCACCAATGCGAGGATCATGCTCTGCAGGAGGTTTTTCATCAGGCTGTCATCAAAATTGGAATAAATACCCGGCATACCGGTCTGTGCAAAGTTCACTTCCGGTGAATTTAATTCAGCAAGAAGCTTATTCACAGAAGCAAAAAATTCCTTATATCTTTTTGTTTCCACATTTTTCATATAAGCCTGAATAATAGCTTCTGATTTTTCTGTATTGATCATTTGTTTCATCATCTCATCGCCTTCGATGAGAAACAACAGGTTTGCGACCTTATTCCGGCTGTCAGGTATGCGCTTCCCCTCCCCCATGCAATCATTCATTTCTTCAATAAAATCACCTACTGAAGATACATTTTTAATTTCGGGCTGCTGTTCCAGAAAATCACGAACTTTTTTCATCTTTACAAGAATCGCAGGATCCTGTATGTCGCCTCTGACGCGCACCATAACAGGCAAGGACCCCCCAAATTCCTTGTTCATTATTGATGCGGTAATGCGAATATCTGTTTTCGGCCTGAAATAGTTAAGAATATCAATCTTGTTTTTTAAAAGCGGGATACCTGCGATCATCACCAGAACAAATATGACAGAAGCTATTAGTATCTTTTTGGGATGGTCTATTATTACATCCGAAAGTTTTTCAAGAAAACGTTCAAGGGGCTCGAAATTTTTAAGCCTTGCGGATGGCTTGTGATGTTTTTCAACCGGGAAATACGACAACATAGCCGGAGTAAACGTAATAGAAATAATAAGAATAAACAAAACCCCTAAGGCTGAAAAAACTCCAAACTCGAAAATAATATTCAGGTATGCGCCAAAAATAAACGACAGAAAGCCCATAACGGTTGTTATTCCCGAAAGTAAAACGGCCATTCCTATTCTGCTGAGCGCTTCCGCAGACTGTTTACGTTTATCTTCCGGAGTCCGCACCACCAGCCGAAACCGGTTATAGACATGGATGCCGTATGCACAGCCAACTGCAAACAAAACCACGGGGATAGCATCCGAAATAGGTGACAGGCGAACATTAAAAACGCTCATCAGCCCCAGGCTCCAGATAACACCCATCCCCACACCGATAACCGGCACAATAACGCCCCTGATGGAGCGGAAGCTTAAAAATAAAATCACCCCTAACACCAGAATAATAAGCGGGGTAAGCAGTAACAAGTCCCTTTTTACATAATCCATGATGCTTAACAACTGGAATGGAAGTCCTTCAAAATAGAATTTTTCCGGAAAATTTTTAGAAGCTACCAGTTCTTTTATGCTTTTTGATACCTTATTTTTATCAAAATCAGAATTAAGTTTACAGATGACCACCGTATATCTTGAATCGGCAGACACCAGGTGCCCTTTATAAAAGGATTTTGATAACGCATATTCCTTTATTTTTCCGCATTCTTCCCTGGTAGCCGGCAGGTTGCCTTCATCAATGAGACGGCCAATTTCAAAGCCATCTTCGGTTTTTTTGATATCCAGCACATTCGTAATACTGATTACATATTCAACACCCTGTAACAGCCTGGCACTGTTGGTCAGATCGTTTATGTGTTTTATGGCATCAACTGTAAACACGCCATCCTTTGCTTCAACTATGATGATCGCCATTAAACTGGAAGAGTAGTTTTTTCCGATCTCATTATAGCGTGCCACGACAGAGTCGCTTTCAGGAAGATAGGTCGTAATATCAGGATTGATCTTTATGTCTTTCAGAAAAAAAGCCATAACAGCCGTGATCAGCAGGCAGGCAGCAATAATCAGCGCCCTGAACCTGATTACCAATTTTGAGAACTTTTTCATATGCTGTTATCCGGTTTAGTATTCATTTTCTAATTACAATTCCATAAAAAAGAATGTCAAGCAGCTTGTCGATATCATTTTCGACTTTCCTGAGATCTTTTTCTTTTGAAAAAGTATATTCAAAACCTCTCATAGCAACAATAATGGCACCTGCTGTAAACTTCACATTCCTGTTTGTAAAATCGCCATTATCTATACCTTCCTTAATAATCCCCGAAATCATCAGCAGCTCCTGTTCGTCAAAATCTTTACGGGCTTTTTCAATAAAGCCAATGTTCTCGTAGTATTCCTGCTGAATAGCGCTATAAAAGTTTACAACCTGATGAAAAAGCTCCATTCGCTTTAAGATATATGTTCGAAGCTTACGCTGCGGATTATTTTCTTTGGCCAAAGCGTTTACCAATTGTTCACTTAGCTGGCCTACTTCAAACTCAAGAACAGCTTTAAAAATCGCTTCTTTACTTTTAAAATAATAATAGAGTGCACTCTTTCCCTTGCCAATGTTTTGGGCAATATCATCCAGTGTCGTTTTCTTATAGCCGTATTTACTGAATATCTCCTGAGCCGCATTGATAATCGAATCTTTTATAATTCCTTCGCTATTCATAAAACTTAATTTTCGACTATTTGAATTGAATATTCAAATATACAAATTTCAAAAAACCTTTGCAAGTTTTTTTTGTTTTTTTATCAACAATCAAAAAAACGAGTACTATTTCCTTGAAAATAATTTTTTTATTACACTGCTTTGGGAATTATTATTTAACCTGATTTCGGGATAAAAATATTGTGATTTTACTCCGTTAGGAGTTAAATATTAATAGAAAAGAAATACAAAAGACATTTATTCTCCGTTAGGAGATTAATATTTTAATAATGTATATGTCCTACGGACAAAATATTCTACACATTTTTGTATTCTATTAAAATTAATTGCCTACGGCAAATATTAACAGATTAATAATTAGCATTTTGACAAAATAACAATGAATTTATCCCGAACTCAGGTTATTTAGCCTATGATCGCAAGAAATCCGGAAAGAACGGGACTTGAATACCGGATGTCAACAGACAAGATAGCCAGATGATCGTCTAATAGTTGAGGCTGCCTGTTAAACCGGCCATTGAAACTATTTTATGCCTGTCGCAATAATCGTTAATACCATTTACAATTTTTACGCTAACTGCGGGATCGATAAAATTTGCGGTACCTATTTGAACAGCACTGGCGCCGGCCAATAAAAACTCCACCGCATCCGTGGCGCTCATGATGCCGCCGAGGCCGATAACCGGGATCTTAACAGCTTTAGCCACCTGCCATACCATACGCAGAGCAACCGGTTTTATGCAGGGTCCGGACAACCCGCCTGTTACTGTGGAAAGTACAGGCCTTTGGATTTCGGCATCAATGGCCATACCCAGCAAGGTGTTGATCAAAGAAACGCTGTCGGCTCCGGCATCTTCAACAGCCATGGCTATTTCCGCAATATTGGTGACGTTGGGCGATAATTTCACTATGAGCGTTTTTTTATACGCAGCACGAACCACCCGTGTAACTTCAGAAGCAGAAGCACAACTGGTGCCAAACGCCATTCCTCCGGTTTTTACATTAGGACAGGATATATTTAATTCTATGGCCGGAATACGATCAAGATCGTTCAGCATTTCAGCAACGGCAACATAATCTTCCAGCTTAGAGCCTGAAACATTGACAATGATATTTGTTTCGTAATGTTTTATTTTGGGATAGATCTCATTGATAAAAACATGAATACCTTTATTTTGCAGGCCCACCGCATTCAGCATTCCCGATGCCGTTTCCGCCATGCGGGGATATGCATTTCCTTCGCGGGGTTCGAGTGTAGTTCCTTTAACAATGATGCCCCCCAGCGAGCTGATATCGATAAAATCCTCAAATTCGTTTCCATATCCGAACGTTCCCGATGCCGTAAGCACAGGATTTTTCAGTTCCAGTTTACCGATACTGACCTTCAGATTTGCCATTTCAGTTGGTTTGTATTAAACACAGGGCCTTCGGTGCAGACACATTTGTTTCCGTGTACAGTTTCCGTAACACAACAAAGACAGGCGCCAATGCCACATGCCATGGTATTTTCAAGCGACACTTCACAACCGACATTGTTTTCTTTTGCAAGTGAAGCAATCGCTTTCAGCATTGGCAAAGGGCCACAACAATATAACCTGTCATATTCCTTCAATTGATCCCAGGCTGAATTTTTCGTTATAAAGCCTTTTTCACCAAGGCTTCCGTCATCTGTTGAAATATGTACTCTCCCGTATTTTATAAATTTTTCAAATTCCAATATGTCGGAAGCTGTGCGTCCTCCGAGCAAAACAGTAACTTTTATCTTTTTCTCATCCAGGCACCTTGCAAGATACAGCATGGGAGCAATCCCGCAGCCGCCTCCAATCAGGAGTACATCGCTGACACCATCCATGTTAAAAGAGTTGCCAAGAGGAAAAACCAGATTCAGTTTCCCTCCGACTTTTAAATGCGACAAACTTCGTGTGCCCTCCCCAATGATCTTAACCAGCAGGTAAAGTATATTATTCTCGCGGTCTACATCATGAACAGATATCGGGCGGCGTAAAAAAACCCTGGGATTATTTTCTACTTTTATTTCGACAAATTGTCCGGGAAACATTTCAGGCAAAGGCTCAAAATCTGTGAGGCCGATTATGAAATAATCGTCGTTCAGTCTCCTGTCGCTGACAATGATCAGATCTTTTATTAACTTTTTCATCACCTGTATAAAAAAAAAGTCCGCAAAACGGACTTGATTTTTCTTATGCTTTTTTATTCCCGGTATCCGATGCTTTTTTTGCTCTCGGGGCTTTTTTCTCAGTTTTTTCTACCTTTATTTCCTCTTCTGCTGCAGCTTCTTCCTTTGCTGGTTCTACAGTTTCGGCTTCTTCCGGCTTTTCAGTAAAATCAAGAAGCTTGTTTTCAATCAGCAGGTTATACCAGTTAAAAACTTTTTTAATATCGGAAGTATACACCCGGTCCTTATCGTAATCGGGCAGTATCTGTTCAAAATATTCTTTTAACTTTTTATCATCTTCCTTATGGCCGATACATTTACCGCCGTTTTCCTTATCATAAATGAGCTTAAAAACTTCTTTCAGCGGTTTTTCAGTTTCCGTGGTAAAAATGTAGATATCTTCCAGGTTGCTGATCTTGTCGGAAGCATAAACGGGAAATCTTTTATTGTCAACAAGCGATTCTACGATCAGACCAGTTTTAGTTTGTGCGACCGTTTTGTGCAAACCCGGCTTTCCGGCTACTGAAAGTATTTCCTTTAAATCCATAGTGTAATTTTTTGGCAAAATTAAAAAAATTTATGTGAAATCGGATAAATTAGTTTTGCACAATTGCAAACGGCCTGAAAGCAAATATATGCCGGCAATTACGATTATTTTTTCACCGCTTCTATAAAACTGAATGGTGTGGCATTATCTATGATCCTGTTCAGCCTGAAACCCGAATCATTCAAAAGAGCTACGAACTCTTCGCGGGTTCGTTCTTTGCCACCCTGAGTGCCTATGAGCATCTGCAGATCGACAAATTTCCCAAAGGAAGGCTTATTATCCGCCCTGATGATGGTTTCGATGATAAGCAGCCGGGCATGTGCCGGCATACAACTGATTATATTTTTTAGTATCCGGACAGAGGCTTCATCATCCCAATCGTGAAGGATGTTTTTCATCATGTACAGGTCGCCATTGCCGGGTATCTTTTCAAAAAAACTCCCCGGGACAATGGTGCAACGATCTTGAATTTTATTACTTTTTAAATTTTCCATGGCATTATTTACCACATGCGGCTGATCCACTAAAACACCAATACAATCAGGGTTTTCAAGAAGAATCTGTGCGAGTAATAATCCCTGTCCTCCACCGATATCAACTATTGTTTTGTATTGTCCGAAAGGATAAGCATCCGCCATAATGCTGCCGGATAATTCAGCGGTCTCGGTCATGGCTTTATTGAAAATATTATTTTCTTCAGGGTGCTTTTCAAGGTATTCAAAAGGGCTGGTGCCGAATTTATGGTCAAAAGCATTTTTCCCGGTTTTAACGCAATAATGCATGTCGCCTGTCAGTTGCCAGTTAGTTTCACCTATATGATGCAAAGCAAAATACTTAATGGATTCTTTTTGCCCGGAAATCGCCTTTGACAAACGGGTATTTTTAAATACTTTGCCCGGCATCTCTTTAAAAATGCCTTCACCGGCCAAAGCCCTTAGCACACGATACAATGCAGAAGTATCAGCATCCGTCAGCGCTGCCAGTTTCTCAATCGTTTGCGGGCCATCTTTTAAATGTTCAGCGATGTCGAGGTTCGCAGCGATTTCAATAGCTTTTACTTTCCATATCCTTGAGGCTTCTTCCAGCATCACAAAACTGGCCGGTAGCATTTTTCCTGCTGTTCTAATAAGAAAATTGCGCAGGCCGATAGTGGCTTTTATCACAAACAAAGGCGGAAGTTTCTTTTTTCTGCTGGGTTCCGGCATAAGATTTTTTTGTAAAAATAAGACTATTTTTCCGAATGAATTTTCATTTGTATCCCCTGAACTTTTCTTTCGCCAAAAAGCGCTACTTTTGCCAACCGGATTATGAAGAAAAATACTGTACTGACGTATGTTTACCTGTCGCTGGCGATGGTATTCTGGAGCTTTTCCTACATCTGGATCAAGGAAGTCTACAAGTACCTCAATCCACTTACCACCATATTTCTCCGCCTGTTAATATCTTCGGTTATTCTGATTACCGTTACCCTGATTTTAAAAAAACTTGAAAAAGTAAAAATACAGGACATTCCAAAATTTTTACTATTGGCCTTTTTCCAGCCTTTTCTGTATTTTCTGGGTGAAAGTTACGGTATCAGCCTGGTTTCGCCAACCGTGGCAGCCATTATGATATCCACCATCCCGCTGTTTGTGCCTTTTTCCATGTATTTTCTTGCCCGGGAGCCTTTAGGCTCGAATAATTTTCTGGGGATATTTATTTCATTCATTGGCGTATTGATGGTGGTGCTGAATAAGGATCTTTCCCTTTCCGCCTCCCCGCTGGGATTATTGTATATGTGCCTGGCCGTGGGCAGTGTTCTGGGTTACAGCAACCTGTTGCAAAAATTACTTAAAAAATACACTGCCTATACCATCGTCACCGTTGCTAATTTTATCGGGATCTTTTATTTCCTGCCGCTCGTCCTGATCATTGACTATGAAGACATCACCACCATTCCCTGGAATGCAGATTTAATCTGGAACCTGCTTGCATTAGCCGTTTTCGCATCTTCGCTGGCATATTTCCTGTTTAATATCGGAACGAAAAATATCGGTGTTTCGAAAGCCACACTGTTTACTTATCTGATACCTATTTTCACCGCGATCCTTTCATACATCTACTTTAAAGAGCATTTCAGCCTTATCAAGATTACCGGAATTTTTGTAACACTTGCAGGCTTATTCATTGGCAAAACGCATTTTCACAGAAAAAAGAACGTATAAATTCTTGACTTCCTTCAGTTTTTGTATTAGCTTTACCAGCAAATCCAAAAACAAATACGATGATCTGTAAAAAATGTCAACATGAAAACAGCGACACATCTGTATTCTGCGAAAAATGCGGTTATGAGTTAAACAAAGAGATAACTGCCAACCAGGGTAAAGGCAAATATGCCGATACGGTGATCATTATTATTTCCATTTTTCTGATGCTGAACAAATTGTTCTGGGTTGCTTTAAGAACAGCCAGTTTTGATGGCTGGAGAATGTTAAGGAGCCTCTACATGTTTTCCGACCTTTTGTTTGCTTCAATACCTTTACTCCTTGCGTTTGTAGTAAAAAATAAGGTATGGCGTGTCATCCTGATTGTTTCAGGGGGTATTTATGCGTTGATAAGCCTGATCAATACGTTCAGCACCTTTAATAGTAATTATTTTTAGAATAAAGGCTTAGCCCACGCTCCCTTCAAGGCTTATCGAAAGCAATTTTTGTGCTTCCACGGCAAATTCCATGGGCAGTTTGTTCAGAACTTCTTTTGCATAGCCGTTTACAATCAGGTTGATGGCGCTTTCCTGGTCTATGCCGCGCTGTTTACAATAAAACAACTGGTCATCAGATATCTTAGAAGTGGTGGCTTCGTGTTCCACTATGGAAGATTTGTTTTCAACCTTTAGGTAAGGATAGGTGTGTGCGCCGCATTTGTCGCCCATGAGCAGGGAGTCGCACTGCGAGAAATTTCGTGCATTTTCGGCGCCTTTGCTCACTTTTACCAGGCCACGGTAGCTGTTATCGCTCTTACCTGCCGAAATACCTTTTGAAATGATCGTGCTTTTACTGTTTTTTCCAAGATGTATCATCTTGCTGCCGGTATCGGCCTGCTGAAAATTATTTGTTACAGCCACCGAATAAAATTCTCCCACCGAGTTATCGCCTTTGAGGATGCAGCTTGGATATTTCCAGGTTATAGCAGAACCTGTTTCCACCTGTGTCCACGAAATTTTTGAATTGTTGCCTTTACAGATGCCTCTTTTAGTAACAAAGTTAAAGATGCCGCCGGCGCCGTTTTTATCGCCGGGATACCAGTTTTGAACCGTTGAATATTTCACCTCAGCATCTTCCAGCGCCACTATCTCTACCACGGCGGCATGAAGTTGATTTTCGTCGCGCTGCGGCGCCGTACAGCCTTCCATATAACTCACATAAGCCCCTTCGTCTGCGATCAGCAAGGTACGTTCAAACTGTCCGGTCTTAGCGGCATTGATGCGAAAATAGGTGGAGAGCTCAATAGGACAACGGATACCTTTGGGTATATAACAAAACGACCCGTCGGTAAAAACAGCGGAATTCAGGGCTGCATAATAATTATCACCATAAGGCACCACAGAACCAAGATATTTTTGTACAAGCTCAGGGTGGTTCTGAATAGCTTCGGTGATCGAACAGAAAATGATGCCTTTTTCGCTCAGGGTTTTCTGAAATGTAGTTTTTACTGAAACGCTGTCGATTACAGCATCCACGGCCACTCCGGACATGATTTTTTGTTCGTTCAATGGGATTCCCAGTTTTTCAAATGTCTTTAATAATTCAGGGTCTACTTCATCGAGGCTACCCACTTTTTTGGTGTTAACCGGGGCCGCATAATAGATAATTTCCTGAAAGTCGATAGGTGGAATTTTCAGATGCGCCCAGTCGGGCTGTTTCATCGTAAGCCACTTAGCATAGGCCTTAAGCCGGAACTCAAGCATGAATTCAGGTTCGTTCTTTTTTTTAGAAATAAAACGGATTATATTTTCGTTCAGCCCCTTGGGAGCCACATCCATCTCAACATCCGTATAAAAACCATATTTGTATTCGCTGTTTGTTAAATCGTCCAGTACGTTATTATTTTCCATGATGCAAATTTTTATTCAGTCTAAATAATAACACAAAAGTATGAAAAATAATTTACTAAAAATAAAAAATGAGAAGTATTTTTCCATTTACCTTTTTAATTGTATTAAAATCATTTACATAAATGACGATTTTAAAAAGCAAGTCTCATAGGAAATTTTTCCTGACCATAAAGTCTCTTCTCCTCATTCCAATTTGATATGCTTTTACTTTTTTTAGTAATCAAAAAAGTTTAAATTTGTAGAAAACAATTCAAGCCTCTGATAACAGAATTACAAAGAAGGAGTCTATATGAACCCAAAATTTCGCTTTTTTATATTAATAATAATGCTCCTAAATTTCAGTCCGGTATTCTCCCAGCCAGAGAATACCTTGTCCATCATGGGAAATGATGTCAGGATTCGCTCTCAGGCAAGCTCTAAAGCCGAGGTGCTGTTCAAAGTGAATTCTTTTGAAACAGGAACTATTATTTCCAAAGGCAACAAAGAAAAGATCGGGGAATTCAATGATTACTGGTATCAGATAGCTATCAAAAACAAGAATGGATGGGTTTATGGCGCTTTTACCTCCATGGCGCTACCGGTGAACGGTGAACTCAAGTCGGCCAAAGCAAAAATGCTGGAGGCTTTTTTTGGTGAAGACGGAGGCGGATATTCCATGAAACCCGACAATGGCGATACTATTTTTTTTGCTTTATGTCCGCCATGTGATTTCAAAAGGATAGTGAACGAGGAAACCTATTTTGAAACCATTGACCCCGCTGTTATCGGGAAATATTTCAACATTACCTACCGTACCGAAAGACACTGGTACGAGCCTGCTGCTACTTGGCAAATTTTCAATGTAATTCAGAGTATCAGTGAAGCAAAGAAATAAGGGCACCTCTAAAAACTTCAAATTTCTTCGTTCGTCTTCGTTCTTCAAATCCTTGCGTTCGTCAGGCTCAGCACAGGCATGTACGATCAGTACATTGCGGTTTCCAGAACTTCGACTGCCTCGAACTTTTTTGTTTTTAGAAGCGCCCGATCAAGGTTATTAAAGATGCCTATAAGGAAGTCTTATTTCCTGGTAATATCAGCGCCGATTTTACGTAGCCTTTCGTCAATCTGCTGGTAGCCGCGGTCAATCTGTTCTATGTTGTAGATAGTGCTTTTCCCTTTGGCAGAAAGAGCGGCAATCAGCAATGCCACTCCTGCGCGTATGTCGGGCGATGACATGGATATTCCGCGAAGCGGATGCTGACGGTTCAGCCCGATCACCGTGGCACGGTGCGGGTCGCAAAGGATGATCTTGGCGCCCATGTCGATCAGCTTATCCACGAAAAACAGACGGCTTTCAAACATTTTCTGATGGATCAGTACGCTGCCGTTGGCCTGTGTGGCTACAACGAGTGCAACGCTGATAAGGTCGGGGGTGAAACCGGGCCATGTGGCATCGGCAATAGTAAGAATGCTGCCGTCAATATAGCTTTCAATTTCGTAGCTTTCCTGGGCAGGGATGTATATATCATCATTTCTGCGTTCGAGTTTTATCCCCAGCCGTTTAAAAACGTCGGGGATCATCCCCAGATAATCATATCCGGTATTTTTGATGGTGATCTCGGATTTTGTCATGGCCGCCAGGCCAATAAAACTGCCTATCTCGATCATATCGGGCAGCAGACGGTGTTCGCAACCGTGCAATTCAGAAACGCCCTCGATAGTCAGGTAATTTGATTTAACTCCGCTGATACTTGCTCCCATACTATTCAGCATATTGCATAGCTGAACAATATAAGGCTCGCAGGCCGCATTAAAAATAGTGGTTGTCCCCTCGGCCAGGACTGCAGCCATAATAATGTTGGCCGTACCGGTGACAGAAGCCTCATCCAGCAGCATATAACAACCTTTCAGGCGGTCTGCATAAATCTTATAAATGTTATTTCCGAAATTATATTCAAACCTGGCTCCGAGGTTCTGAAACCCGACAATATGTGTATCCACCCTTCGGCGCCCGATCTTATCGCCGCCCGGTTTAGGCATAAATGCTTTACCAAAACGTGTCAGCAAAGGGCCAATGAGCATGACAGAACCGCGTAAACTCGATGACTGCTTTATAAATTTTTCAGAAGAAATATAATCAAGATTAATTTTATCGGCTTTAAAAGAGTACGTGCTGCTATCTATTTTCACGACTTCAACACCCATATCTGCCAGCAGGCTTATGAGCCTGTTCACATCCACGATATCCGGGATATTGCTTATAGTAACCTTTTCAGATGTCAGCACGACGGCGCTGATCACTTGTAAGGCCTCATTTTTTGCGCCTTGCGGGATGATTTCCCCTTTAAGCGCTTTACCTCCTATAATCTCAAAAGTATTCATAGCATTTGTTTTTTATTAAGTCATCAATTCGCTAGCAGAAAGTAATGGCTATTGGCTATTGGCTTTTGGCTTGTGGCAGATGACTAATGACTAATGACTAATGACTAATTATTACTATTGCTGTTTCTTTTTTTTCCAGTTTTTATCGCGGTATTTATTGGTCTTGTTATCATTAGAGGGAGCGGCAGATTTTTTACGGGTGTTCACCGCAATCAGATCCCTGGTATTTTCCAGTTTAAAGTTTTCTTTAAGCTTCAACTTACCATCCGAAAGTATGGCTAAATGTTCGAGGATCACTTCATCAGCCACGGAGTCGCGATTCCAGCTTATATATAATTTCTTCAGGTGATTAGCGATATAACGAACCAGATTATCTTTTTCATCGCCTTCTTCAAATTCGATGGCCTGGGTGATCATATTCTCGATATTCTTTCCGTACTGCCGGTATCTAATGTATTTATTCGGGTAAGAACATTTAAACGTCTCTTTTTCCTTGACTTCAGGATCCGGTTTCGGGAATGGAGAATCAACATCAAGTTTATACTCCGACATCATAAAAAGATGATCCCACATTTTTTGTTTGAACTCTGCGGTATCCTGTTTTTGAGCCACACAGACCGAACCCATTATGGCAACAATTGTTCGGGCGGCCTTATTTCTTTCTTCCCTGTCCTCGAGAGTCAATGCGTATTCGATCATTTTATGGACATTTCTGCCATATTCAGAGATATTCAGCAGCGGACGCTGGGTGTTGTATTCCATTTCCATTCGTAGAATTTATTAAAAAGATAAATATAATTTTTAGCAAAGATAAACATTTTTTTGTAGTGAAGGAGTGAATGATAGGCGAAAGCAATCAAACAAAACACCAGACACTATTCAAATAATGTGATAAAACCTCAAAAAGTTTTTTTATCTCACTTATCAAGCGGTTCAGCAAAAGAAAAAATGAATATTATTTCAGACTTTTCATTTCCTCAACCGCCAATATGATCTTTTCATTAGTAGCCGGGATAGATAAATTGGGATCTGTTTGGTGGTTGCCAACAGCAGCAACGGCATAACGCAGGGCCATCCATACCGAAAAAGCCAGCATGAACGGGGGTTCGCCAACGGCCTTGCTCTTCCTGATCGTATTGTAATTGGCAGCATTTTCTAAAAGCTGAATGTTGAATATTTCAGGAATATCCTGTACAGTGGGGATTTTATAAGTATCCGGCGAACTGGTCAGCAAGCGTCCGGTTTCATCCCATTTAATTTCTTCGGTAGTTACCCAGCCTACGCCCTGGATAAATGCGCCGCACACCTGCCCCATGTCGATCGGCTTGTTCAGGCTGTCGCCGACATCATGCACCATGTCAACCCTTGAAAGTTTATGTGAACCGGTCAGCACATCAAGCTCCACTTCCGCAACCGCCATTCCGTATGAAAAATAATGGAATGGTTTTCCAACGCCTTTTTCTCTGTCAAAAAAGATATCAGGAGTTTTATAAAACCCGGTAGCACTCAGGCTGACTTGTCTGAAATAAGCTTTATCAACAAGTTCGGTAAATGCGATACCTTGTCCGGGGAATTTTTTATCAAACACCTGATCATCGCTGAAAAAAATCCTGCTTTTCGAAAATTTTGTACGCGGATGTGAAGCCTTTAACAACTCAAAAGCAACTTCAGCTAATCTGGATTTCAACTTATCTACGGCGTTTTTCACCGCCGCACCGTTCAGGTCTGATCCGCTGGATGCCGCTGTAGCCGATGTGTTCGGGACTTTGGAAGTATTTGTTGCATTTACTTTAATATGTTCGGCTGATATGCCCAATTCCGCAGCAGCCACCTGAAGCATTTTGGTGTTCAACCCCTGCCCCATCTCTGTACCTCCATGATTGACAAGCACGCTGCCGTCTCTGTAAATATTTACTAAAGCCCCTGCCTGATTCAGAAATGCCGTGGTGAAGGAGATGCCAAACTTTATAGGAGTCAAGGCAATCCCTTTTTTGACATATTCACTCTGTTTGTTGAACAGGTCAACAGCCTTTTTTCTTTTTAAATAATCAGAACTTTTAACGATCTGCGTATAAATCTTTTGCAGTCTTATATTTTCAACTTTCTGATGATAGGGCGTGACATTGCCTTTATTCTCCGTGTAAAAGTTTTTTTGGCGGATCTCTGCGGCATCTTTTTTCAGAAAACGGGCTATCCTGTCTATCGCATGTTCGATGACAGCCATACCCTGTGGCCCGCCAAATCCGCGGAAAGCCGTATTTGAAAAATGGTTGGTACGCCACGCGGTGGCCGTGATTTTCACATCGGGTAAATAATAAGCATTTTCGGCATGAAGCATCGAACGCTCCAGTATCGCCATGGTCAGGTCTGCCGCATGACCGGCATCGGCATTCAGATCCACCGTATAGGCTAAGATCTTGCCTTCATCATCAAAGCCTATTTTGTATGTTGAATAGAATGGATGCCTTTTACCTGTAATTTTCTGGTCGTCATCACGAAAAAGGTGCATCAATACGGGTTTTCGGGTGGCATTTGCCATCAATGCAGCCCAGGCGGCCACATGGTTTCCCTGTGTCTCTTTTCCGCCAAAGCCGCCCCCCATACGCCTTACCTCACAAACCACCTCTTTTTTGGAAACGCCCAGCACTTCTGCCACAATAGCCTGTGTTTCGGCAGGGTTCTGGCTCGAAGCATACACCGTCATTTCCTTTCCTTCGCCCGGCACACACAAAGCCGACTGAGCCTCAAGATACCAATGTTCCTGTGCTCCCGTGTATAGCTCACCGGAAATTATATGTTTTGATTTCGCAAAAGCCTTTTTTACGTCGCCGCGCTGTATCAGACGGGTAGGTGCTATCTTGCTTTCCGCAGCCATGGCGCTTTTTATATCGAGGACCGGTTTAAGTTGTTTGTATGAAATTACGATCAGCTTTTCCGCTTGCAGTGCGATATCTTCGTTATCGGCAGCAATCAGAACAACAGGCTGGCCTATAGAATTCACTTCTTTTTCAGCAAGGCACGGCTCATCGTGAGCCACAGGCCCCATCTGGTTTGCACCAGGTATGTCTTTATAAGTCAGCACTGCATGAACGCCATTTAACAGTTTCGCTTTGCTGACATCACATCTGGTAATTTCCGCATGTGCATAAGGACTGTAAACAACTTTTCCATAAAGTGTTTGCCCGCAGACATCCATGTCGTTCACATAAACAGCTTTCCCTGTTACATGCATTTCAGCACTCTCATGGTGCAGATACTTTTCTGAAGTTTTTTTCATTTTACTTTTTTGAAGTGGTTTCTTCATAAAATTTCCATAAAAGATTACGGGTAGCTATACGGCGGAATTCTTCACCGGAACGGGCATCCGACAATGGGGTAAATTCTTTGTACAACACCTCCCCTGCTTTTTCCAGAACAGGTTTTGACCATTTTTTCCCGATAAGGTATTTTTCGGTAGTTGCGGCACGCTTGGTAGTTGCAGCCATACCGCCATAAGCAAGAACTATATCTTTTACCGTGTTGTCTTTCTTGTTCAGTTCCAGCATAAAACCGGCGCTGCATGTAGAGATGTCAAGGTCTTTGCGTTTTGAGATCTTATAAGAACGTATGATCTGATCTTTCTCAGGAAAAGGTATTCCAACAGAAAAAATGATCTCATCCTTTCGCAAATCGGTTGTCCGGTATCCTTTAATAAAATCTTTAACCTTTATCACACGTGATTCTTTTTTGTTGCAAACCGCCACTACGGCATCGTAAGCCATCAGTACCGGCAATGAATCCCCGATGGGTGATGCAGAACCGATGTTCCCGCCAATAGTGGCCATGCTCCTGATCTGCTTAGAACCAAAAACGGAAAGCATCTTATATAATGCAGGAAACAATTTTTCAGATGCTTGTTTCAACTGTTCCATCGTCACTCCTGCTCCGACGGAAAGGCTTTGCTTTGTTTCGGTAATTGTTTTTAGTTCTTCAACAGAAGATATATCAATGATTCCGGGCAACAATTCATGTTTTTTGGTAACCCTCAGGCCGGTATCCGTATTCCCTGAAACAAGCAACGCATTGGGATATTTTACTTTTAATTCAAGGACTTCAGCCAGTGTAAAAGGTTTGAAATACTGTTGCTCATTAGTTTTTACCGTAATAGTTTCCGTGGAATTGATCTGCTTCAGCAAAGCAATGGTTTGTTTCTCTCTGAGGTTAAAGATATCCTTCCCCCTGTTTTTACAGGCTTTTTCAGCGGCTTCAATGATGGGGACATATCCTGTACAACGGCAAAGATTTCCGGTAATGGCATCCAGAATAATTTCTTTTGTAGGTTTCGCAGGGCTTTTGAACAAAGCAAACAACGACATCACAAAACCGGGCGTACAGTATCCGCACTGCGAAGCATACACATCTATCATGGCCTGTTGTACCGGGTGCAAGCCACCTTTTGCATCCGCAAGATTTTCCACAGTAATCAGTTGCTTGCCGTGGATCATGGGCAGAAACACCAGGCAACTGTCCACCGCGCGGTATATCAACTTTTCTCCGTTCAACTCAGCAAGGGCTATGGTACATGCTCCGCAGTCGCCTTCGCCGCAGCCTTCTTTGACGCCTTTATGCCCGCTGAGCGATCGCAGGTATTTCAGAACGCTTGTGGTAGGCTTATATTCAGAATTAACGAAATCTATCTCTTGTATTTTGTCATTTAATACAAAACTGACTTTATTCATATTATTTGTTTAATCTGTTTTTTACATCTATTAATTTCGCGATAATGCTGATGGCGATTTCTTCGGGCGTTTCCGCATTGAATTTAATGCCTATCGGCATATCGATACGATCGATCTCCTCCTGAGTAAATCCATCATTCTCGAGCATATTCTTTTTGACAACGGCAACTTTTGTCTGGCTTCCGATCATGCCAAGGTAAGCAAAAGGTTTTCGAACCAAAACCTTCACAATACCCTCGTCGTATTCGTGTTTAGGTGTAACGATCACACAAAAAGTATTCTCTGTAAAGCCTGATTTTTCTATGGCAGCATAGAATTCTTCGTAAACACAATGATAGGGTGCGGAATCAAATTCTTTGAATATCTCCTCCCGCTGATCGAAAATGGTTACACGGAAACCGAAATCAGTGGCATACCGGGCAACCACACGTCCGATATGGCCTGCACCGAAAATATAGAGAACAAGACTGCTTTTAATGGGTTCAAAATAAACGTCCACAGTGCCACCGCATTGCATGGACAGGTCCTCTTCAAGTTTAAAGGTTTTTTTCAGGGGAACCCCACTTTTCAACACGCCGATGGCATCAGAGATTGCCTGAAACTCAATACTGCCGCCTCCTATGGTGCCGGAAATTTTCCGGTCGGGAAAGACGATCATTTTAGAACCGGCTTTTCGCGGAGACGATCCGGTGGTAGCGGTAATGATACAAAGAACCGCCTCTTTGTTCTGACTGATAAGGTCAGCTATCTGCTTGTATATGGTCATAGTTGATATTGAAGATGATTCAAAATTACTCATTTTTCTGAAAAGCAAGACTAAAGCCTGCATTTTGGAGGTCATCAAAATATGCCGGGTATGACTTGGCAACACAGGAAGCATTGTCCAAAGAAAGGTTAAAACCCAGCAATGACAAGGGGGCGAGAGCCATGGCAATACGATGGTCGTTGTATGTATTGCAAAAAATATTTTTTACCACATCCGGTTTGTAATTATTTTCAGACACCAGCGCATCTTCTTTATCCCATTTAAAACAATATCCAAATTTTTCAAGCTCTGTGACCATAGCCTTTACACGGTCAGATTCCTTTAATGCAAGGTTCTGAATCCCGGTAAAACGGCAGGAGGTATTTAAGGCTGCACAGCTTGCTATTATTGCGGGGAACATATCCGGGACATCAAAAAAATCCAACTCCAGGGATGGTGCCTTCTCATTGCATTTTGTAAGTATAATGGAATTGGCCAAATAGCTTGTCTGCACACCCAGCTTCCTGAAAAATTCAGCTACAACGGCATCTCCCTGCAAGGAATCTTTCTTTAAACCGGCAAGTTCTATCTCAGCCTCATCGGCCAAGGCAGCTATCTCATACCAGAATGCTGCCGCGGACCAGTCGGCTTCGATGGTATATTCATTTGCCTGATATTTTTGCGGCTTTATTTTTATCCTATCATCCTTCCATTCTGAAACAATTCCAAAATGTTCCATAAGCCCAAGAGTCATCCTGATGTAGGGAGCAGAGGCAACAGGGCTTTTCAACGTGATTTCAAGGCCTTCGGGCAGTACCGGTGCGATCAGCAGCAGCGCCGAGATGAACTGGCTGCTGATACCGGCATCAATAGCAATCTTTCCGCCACGAATTTCCGACCCGTTGATGACCAAAGGAGGGAATCCCTTTTTATCGAAATAACAGATTTTTGCTCCAAGCACATTCAACGCGTCAACCAGGGGGCCTACCGGACGTTCGGACATACGTGAAGAGCAGGTAAGCAGACGGTTCCCCGGGCTGATAGCAAAAGCAGCAGTAAGAAACCTTAAAGGAGTTCCCGCATCGTTCACATCAAAAACGCGCCATGTATCAATGTTTTGAAGACATCCATCAAGGATCTTTGTATCATCAGACTTAGAAAGGTTATGGATTTTGAAATCATCCTCACACAAAGATTTTATAATAAGTAAGCGGTTGCTCAGGCTTTTCGAAGAGGGCAGAACAACTGATGTTTTTAAATTCTTTGAATTTATGCTGATTTGGATGTTTTGCATTTTAAATATGATTTCATTATTAATTACTCAATCCAATCAAATAAGTATTCATCCTTAAAATCAATATTATACTCCTTTAAAAATTGCTTGTATTCTTCCTGAAAAGTAATTTTTTTGGATGCTCTTTCTGATTCTCAATGTACTTGATCACACTGCTTAATTGGTTTCTCCCATATGAAAATGATCCAAAACCCTCCTGCCACTGAAAACGATATTTCGTAAATTTATTTTCTTTTATAAAAGTATTTGAAGATTTTTTGATCTCTCTTACAAGGTCGGATAAGCAGCAGTTGGGTTTCATGCCGATAAAAAAATGGATATGATTGGATACGCCATTAATTGCAAGCATTTTTTGATCTTTATTCTGGACAATACCAGTAATATATTTATAAAGATCATTTTCCCATTCAGGTTTGATCAGGGCGTTCCTGTTCTGCACAGCAAAGACAACCTGAATATAAATCTGCGAATAAGTATTGGCCATATTTGATTTGTTTTTAGCGAACCCGGAAGGTTCACATATTTATAAATAATTTATTTCATTTTTGTTCGACTCCAGGTGAAGTCGCATATGATTTTCATTATTTTTTTTACAAATATATTACTCCTATGAAGTGAATACATGAAAAATTTTCATTTTTTTCCCGAACCCGCAGGGTTCGCATATCTGTAAAAACTCTTTCCACTTTTTGTTCGACTCCAGCTGGAATCGCATATCTTTCATTATCTAATACTTCTATAAATATGTCACTCCTGTGGAGTGAAAAATTTTCATTATATGTAAATCCTGTATTATATCAGATTAGAATAAAACAACAGGGATTCCTTGATCAGCTTTTCATCGATGAAATTATCAATCTTTGCGTCACCGATAAGGTTCAGCAGAGTAAAATTGATCTTTTGCCCGGAATTTTTTTTATCATCCCGCATTAATTTCAAGATTCCTTCAACATCCGTTTTGAATTTGTAACTCAGCGTATACTTGAATAACTTATAAATTATTTCATCCATTTCTGAACCCGAAAGATACTTTTTCTTTTTTGAGATCCAGGATTCGCATATCATTCCTATAGCTACAGCCTCTCCATGCAGCAAAGGCTTTTTATCATGCAACAACGAATAAGATTCAACGGCATGGCCGATGGTATGCCCGAAATTCAACTTTTTGCGGACATTTTTTTCAAAAGGATCATCCTTAACGATATTGTTTTTCAAGGTAACAGCTTTTATTATCAGATCCGGATGGTCCATAATATCTTTAATATTCTGCAATTTCAGTTTTTTCCACAGAAGCTTATCTGATACAAGTGCAATTTTTAATAATTCCGCGAAGCCTGACCTCATGTGCCTTTCAGGAAGAGTCGACAAAAATTGAGAATCGATATAGGTATTTTCGGCAAAGGAAAAACTGCCGATAACATTTTTCATCCCATCATAATCTATTCCTGTTTTTCCTCCAATGGCGGCATCTATCATGCCGAGCAAAGATGTCGGAACATTACAAAAAGCGATCCCTCTTTTGTAGGAAGCAGCAGCAAAACCGCCCAAATCGGTAATTACCCCACCGCCGAGGTTGATCAGCAGAGAATGGCGGTCTGCATGGTTCGCTATCAGCTTTAGCCAGATCTTATTACATGTCTCCAGGTTCTTATTCTTTTCACCGCTTTTGATAAGTATCTCACCTGCATGTGCGAGAATAGGAAAGTCTTCTAACAGTTTTTTTTTACAATGTTTTTTTGAATTCTCATCCATTAAGATGAAGATGCCGCTATCAGCCGAATGCTTATTTTCCAGATATATCCTGAAATTATTTTTCCCGGTTTCAGCAAAAAGGTATGCAGGGTTCTTATTCAAACAAATAATTATTGGTCAGCATAAAGATACAAATTTATGAATGTTTATTAATTTTGTTTCATGAAGAATGAAAAAACTTAAAACAGAAAAATATGAGCATCAAAGGAACCCAGACTGAAAAAAACCTATTAAAAGCCTTTGCAGGAGAGTCGCAGGCTAAGAACCGCTACATTTTTTTTGCCAAACAAGCGAAAAAAGACGGCTATGAACAAATTTCTGAAATTTTTACACTCACGGCCATGCAGGAAGAGAGCCATGCCAAAATATTTTTCCGTTTTCTGGAAGGCGGGCCTGTGGAGATTACGGCAACTTATCCTGCCGGAAGCCTCAGTTCTACAAATGAAAACCTGGTATCTGCTGCCAATGGCGAAAATGAAGAATGGACTGAGCTTTATCCCGAATTTGCTGCCGTTGCCGAAGAGGAAGGTTTTCCAAAAATTGCCACTGCTTTCAAGTTGATCGCGAAAATAGAAGCCGAGCATGAAGCCCGATTTTTGAAGTTGTTGCGTAATGTGGAAGACAACAGGGTGTTTGAAAGCGAAGAACCTGAAGAATGGGTTTGCCGCAAATGCGGATATGTCCACCAGGGCAAAAAAGCGCTGGAAAACTGCCCGGTATGCAATCATCCGAAAGCATATTTTGAGCTCAAGGCGACAAATTATTAATCAGCCTCCCACATATCGGAACATACGGCACTGCCGATATTGCCTGAATTTTACGCCTATACCAACGGTATAAAAAACAGAAATAAAGTTTCGTAAATTTATTTTTTTATAAATTATCTATTTATATTTGCCAATAGGAAGATGGCATCAAAAACAGCACAACAGGAACAAATAATCGCCATATCCCAAAGTATGAAAGAGGTTGGTGTGTTCCGGTATTTTATCGGAGGCTTTGTGATTTTAGTGGCAGCACTTTTTATTTTTATAGAAATGTACATTACGGGTGCCTGCATCCTGGTCATTGGCTTGCTGCTTATCGGCTGGTGCTCAAAGGCAATTTTAGACAACAACAAGAAGGTATTGATACACAAGACAGGTCTTTTCACCCCCTTCATTCCTCTGAGAAAAAAATCCATAGAAGGCGCATCGGCAGTTGTTCTTAAAACAATAACAACAAAACACAAAGGTTTTGGCCAAAAGATATCCACTAAGTCTACCACTTACCGGATCGACCTGGAAATACCTACAGGATTCATCAACATCGACAACCTTGATGATAAAAAAAAGGCCGGTTATTATTCCGCTGAAATAGCCAAACTTCTAGATATAGAACTGAAGCAGATCAATCCATAATTTTTCGCCACTACAGCATACACATTTTCTTTTTAAAATAGGCCAGGGGCGTTTTTACCGGCGATAATCATTTCCCACACATCAGCACATACGGGCACAACTCGCAATTGTCGGGGTTTTGTGTCTGGACAAAATCTTCAGCCGGATTGAAAAGTTGATTCAAGATATCGGAAAGCATACCTTCAAATGCAGCCAGATGCTCTGATTCTATGGAATAGCTTTTTGCAGATCTTGGTTTTTCAGGATCCTGAAGGTAATACACATTGCTGATGCCTTCTTCAATTTTGCGGAAACTCCATACCCCGCAATGTTGCCCGTCATATTTTTTTTCAGGGTTTTCTTTGTTGTAAAGCCACAGATAGAGCAACACCTGGAAACAGTAATCATTTCTGTAATCCTGTTCATCATTCAGCAATTTGGCAATATCAAAATTCTTACCTGATGCATCGCCGGATTTATAATCAATAATCTGCAGACTGCCGCCGGCCAGATCTATCCTGTCGGCAAAGCCTTTCAGCAGCACTTGCTTAACACTGCTTTCTTCTGACAAGGCAAGCGTGTAATGAAGATCTTTCTCGGTAAATAAAACCTTATACAGAATGTTATTCTCATGGTTTTCCCTGACCATCTCCAATTGCGTTTCCAGGAATTTTCGCAGATAATCTTTGATTACATTATATATCAGCAGGTTCTTTCCGCTCAAACTATCGTATGACTTCGGCAGGTCTTTGTCAAAATTATTTTTAAGAATCCCTTCATAGGTCTTCAAAAAGTCTTTGACAATATCCTCCGACAGCTCCTGATTTATGCAGGTTTTAAACAATTCTTCCAAAACGGCATGGATATGATCGCCAAACTCTTTACTGTCGATAGTTTCAGAAAGTTCTTCGTTTTCCCATATTCCGGCCACATGGCTGAAATAGTACTGCAGTCCGCATTTCCTGAAGACATTGAGTGCTGATGGCGAAAGGCCCTTTTCGGCAAGTGCCTCCAGCCGGGCAAGCACCTCCTGATCCTTTTTGATGACAAGAGGTTTAAGTATGTTTTTTTCAGGAGGAAATGTTACAAAAAGTCCGGTGATCTTTATTTTGGGATTTTTCCTTGGCAACTCATATACCACCTGATTTACAAAACGGCTACGTTCACCACCGCCCATATCATCGGGTTGCGTGTTATAGAGGAGATAAATATTTTTGCTTCTCTGCAGGATACGGTAAAAGTGATAGGCAAAAATCTCCTCATTTTGTTTGTATGTCGGCAAGCCGGAATCCACGCGTATTCCATGAGGGATGAATGACGTGCCGGATTTTCCTTTGGGCAGCACACCTTCGTTGACAGATAGTAAAAAAACCGTATCGAAGTCAAGGGTTCGGGTTTCGAGCATCCCCATTATCTGCAGACCGTTCAGAGGTTCGCCGACAAAAGGCACCGTTGTTTGCGATACGTGCTGCGTAAACATCAGGTGGAGTGTTTTCGCACTCAGCGTGATGCCCGCCGTTTCACATGCAAAGCGGATACGGGTGAGAATTTTCAATGTGGCAAAAAGAAATTCCGCATCCAGCCCACGCTTCGAAAATATGCTGTCTTTAACGAGGTTGATAAATGCAGTCAGGCAATCAATGGCTTTTGAACTTTGCTGATACCATGGCGTGAAAAGGTTTTCAAGAGCTTCGGGTATGGAACTACTGCTTTTTGATAGCTGAACCATTACTTCAGCACGCGTATAAAATATCCTTTCCTGCCTGTTCAGATAAGACAGCAGTTGCCGGGCACCGTTTGTTGCATTACTTATCAACGGGTGATTAAAAAGCTTTTGCAGGTCTTTGTAATAAAACAAAGGCTCTTTTGCATTTTTTATGTTTCGGAAACGTTCCGAATTTTCATGAAGCTTAAACACTATTTCGATGAAATTGTACACCGAAGAAAACCTCATCGGATAACCCATCGTAATATTGAATTTATCAATGCCTTCAGGAACAGAATTCAGCATGGGTATCAGCAGGCTTTCCTCGTTAAGCACCACGGATATTTGTTCGCTCTTTACCTCTTTTTTCAGCAGGGAACTTATTTCTTCGGCGGCATATTTTACCTGTCCGATTTTTCCTGCAACAGCGACAATGGTGATATTTTTTTCCTGTGTCAAAAGGTCATCGCCTATCCATCGGGCTTCAGCCTTATCCCACTGTTTCAGGTATTTTCGGATAAAATTTCCGGCTTCCTGAACGGTGTCGTTGATATAATATTCATCTCCGTCCCAGAGTAATTCTGCTTTGCCTTTTTCATAAAAACAGTTGATAAAAAATTCTTCGGATGCACTCAACGCATTGATCCCTGCAAAAACAACTGTGGAATACATGTTGATCTGTTCATCTGAGCCTTTCAGTGCTTCGGCAAGTTTGCGGCAAGCCATGCCATAGGTACCCATTCCTTTGCTGTAAAGGCGCCCGGTAAAATCAAGGTAAATCTTGTGAAGCAGGCTATAAAATTCCAGATAATTTTTCTGGAATTCGCTCAGTGGTTTCTTATCAAGGGCCCACAGGGCAAGGTTTTTATCTTCATTTAAATAGGAGAATACAAATTCTGTATCGGCCAGATGCTGATCGAGTTCATCAAAATCCTGAAGGAGTTTGCCGCCCCAATGTAAAAAATCATCAAAGATTTCCGGTTCCGCAGTTTTAACGGCAACATAGCTTTTATACAGTTCAACAAGTGAAGTAAATTCATCGGCAAGGCTGACACCTGAAAGTTCGATTACAAAATCCTGAATGGATATAATCCTGGGCAGAAAAACAGGCTTTTTGATCAACTCAGACAGGTATTTTTTCAGAAAGACACCGGCCCTCCTGTTTGGAAGTATAATACTTATCTCACTGAAATTATCAGGGTATTTGTTCAATAAATATGTTGCCGTATTTCTTAGAAATTCCATTCTCCCTATGACATTAATTAATACACTTATCCGGAATTTTCATCTTTAATAAAACTCAAAAATAAACATTTCCATTGAATTTTTAAAAGCAATCTTGACCAGAAAAAGTAATGAGCTTTGTATGAGAATTCTTATTTATCTCAATTTCCCTGCAATAAATCCGGTTGTCCAGGCACTCTGGAAGTTAAATCCTCCGGTGATGGCATCAATATCAAGGATTTCCCCTGCAAAATACAGATTTTTACACACCTTGCTCTGCATGGTATTCAGGTCAACACTTTCGAGGCTGACACCTCCGCAGGTTACAAATTCCTCCCTGAAAGTTGTTTGCCCTTTGACAGCGTACTCATCGTTGGTCAGCACGCTCATCAGTTTGTTCAGCCCTTTTTTTCCTAGTTCGCCCCAGGTTTTATTTTCAGGAAGTTTACTTTTCTCAAGAAGATATTCCCACAATCTTGCCGGCAGTGAATACGGCCTGTAGTTGGATAAAAATTTATAAGCATGTTCTGAAACAATGCTTTTGAGATGTTCTGCTACTATTTCGTTATTGAGTTCATTCACCCAGTTCACCTGCACCCTGAAATTGTAATCCAGTTCATTCAATATTCTGGCCCCATAAGACGATAAATTGATAATGGCAGGGCCGCTCATGCCCCAGTGTGTAATCAGCAAAGGCCCTGAAGATCTTAGTTTTGTCCCCTGAATATTTACCTGGGTGTTTTCCACTACAACGCCCATCAGCCGGGTGATTGGCTCATCGGGCATATTGAACGTGAATAAGGAAGGGACCGGTTCTTCGATCTTATGGCCTACTGCGGACAGCCATTGCAGACCGCTGCGTTTTGGGGAACCTCCGGTAGTAACGATCACTTTGTCGAACATATCAGAAAGAAGGTCTTCCCTTTCAAATACCAATTCCAGTCTGTCACCCGACTGTCTTATCCCTTTTATGCCTGTACCCTGCCGTATCTCAATTCCCAGGCGTTTTGTTTCCTGCAAAAAACAATCGATGATACTTTGTGAGTCCTGCGACACAGGAAAGACACATTTGTCCTCTTGAATTACCAAGGATACGCCGCGCGACTCAAACCAGGCCATGGTATCTTTATTATTAAAAATATGAAAAACTTTTTTAAGATTTTTTCCTCCACGGGGATATGCTTTGCACAGCTCCTCAACGGACTCGCAGGCATGGGTAACATTGCATCTTCCGCCACCGGATATTTTTACTTTAGCTAAAAGTTGCTGTGATCGTTCAAAAATAACCACATGGGCATCGGGATAGTTTTCTTTTGTAGCTATAGCTGAAAAAAAACCTGCTGCGCCTCCCCCAACAATTCCGATTTTCATTTATTTCAAAATTCGAAATTCATTATTCATCATGAAAAAAAACTTTTCTCCGCCTCCTCAATATTCTCCGGCTTCCCCATATCAAACCATAAGGCACAGTCATTATACACAACGATTTTCTGCTCTGCGGCAAGGTCAAGATACAGTTCCGTCAGCGAAAACTTCCCTTTCTTGGTACAGAGATTAAATATGGCAGGGTCGAGCATCTGTATGCCGCTGAAGGCTGCTTCCGTAAGTTTTTCGCCATATCTGACAACAATTTTTTCACCTGTTTTTGTGTTCTTCCACCCGCACAACAATTGGTGTTTGTCAACAAGAAAATAGCGTGATGTCTCGCGCTTTTTTACGACAAGAGTTGCTAATGATTTTATGTGAGTATGGTAAATTTCAAGCTTATGAAGATCTGTCCGGGACAGCACATCCACATTATGCACCAGAAAGGGCTTGCCATCGTCAAAAAAATACGAAGCCTTCATCAAGCCGCCGCCGGTATCAAGCAAGGCATCGCTCTCGTCGGAGACTGCAATACGGATACCGAAATTATTTTTCTTTTTCAGAAAATCAATGATCTGTCCGCCAAAATGATGAACATTGACAATGATCTCAGTGATTCCGTAGCTTTTCAGGTTTTCCACCACATGTTCCAGCATGGTTTTGCCGTTCACTTCCACGAGTGCTTTCGGCTTATCTGCAGTAAGGGCTCCCAGACGGGTTCCCAGCCCTGCGGCTAATATCATTGCTTTCATAGTCCTGATTTTTGTTCTTTATGGCTTAATACTACTTCAACATCATATTTTTCTTTTACATACATGGCAAGCCTTTCGGCAAAATATACAGAGCGGTGTTGCCCGCCGGTACATCCATAACTCACCATAAGGTTGGTAAAGCCGCGTTTGATATAATTTTCTACGGATTGTGAAACCAGGCGACTGGTATTTTCGAAAAACAATTCCGTTTCGGGTTCCTTTTCAAGAAAATCAATAACAGGTTTATCTAAACCGGTAAGTTTTTTATATTCGTCATACCGCCCCGGGTTATGCAGGGCACGGCAATCGAACACAAATCCTCCGCCGTTGCCGCTTGGATCGGCGGGATATCCTTTTTTAAAAGAAAAACTATTTATGTTTACTGTAAGTTGCATAGCTTTTTCGTCTGAAAATTTCAGCAACTGTTTATTGGCAATGATCTGTTTAAAAACCTCCAGAAGGGTATCCGCCTTAACAGGCAGGCCTTCATTTTCGATGATCCATTTCAGGTTGGCAACAGCATAGGGTATGCTTTTCAGAAAATGCACCTTCTTTTCATAATACCCGCGAAAGCCGTAAGCGCCCATGGCTTGCATGATACGGACAAGAACAAACCCGTAAAAATGCCTGCGGAATTCACTCTCATTTATTTCGATTTTCTGTTTAAGCTTTCCAATATAATAGTCCAGCAGTTCTTGCCGGACAGGCTGAGGAATGGCGGCTTTGGCATCATACAATAATGATGCAACATCGTATTGCAGGGCACCCTTGCGTCCGCCCTGATAGTCGATAAAATACAGCGTATTATCCGAGATCATAATGTTTCGCGACTGAAAATCACGGTACATAAAATACCCGGAATCAGCCTGCAGCAGGTAATCGGCAAAAACATTAAAATCATCTTCAAGTTTTTGCTCGTCGAAATGTATCTGTGCCAGTTTCAGAAAATAATATTTGAAATAACTCAGATCCCACATCATCGACTGTTTGTCGAAAGCGGCACGCGGATAGCAAACCGAATAATCAAGGCCAACGGAAGCATCAATTTGAAAGCGTAGCAAATTATCCAGCACATCTTTATACAGGGCGGTAGTCTGCGCCGAAAATCCTTCCAGGCGATGATTTTCGAGATATACAAACAAGGTTTCGTCGCCCAAATCTTCGATCAGGTAAATGTTATTATCCGGATCCTCTGCAAAAATTTTCGTAACCGGCAGGCCATATTTTTCGAAATGTTTAGTAAATGCTATATAAGCGGCATTTTCTTTTTTGTCTGAATTATAAGCTGCAAGGGCTTTATGATTTGCGGAAATAATCCTAAAATAGACCCGGCTTGAACCGGAAGACGGAAGTTCTTTTATCTGTATCGGATTCTCACCAAACTGGCTTTCAAATAATTCAGTTATTTTTTGTTTAAGATTTTCTTTCATAGCAACGCAAACTTACATAAAAAAAATAAAAATCCACATTAAAATTATTGTTTATCTTTTATAAAAAATCACTGTTGTCCGCTAAAATTTGTCCTTTTTAATAGGATGTAAATGATTGAATCTTCCTATTTCCTCTTATCCTAAAGGAAGAATTGATTTTCAGCAATTTACATCATTTAGGAACGAGGCATAATAAATTGATGAAAAGCAATTCTTCAAATAACATAATGAAGGTCAAATTTTATATCATTGTCTGAAAGTACTTAATGACAAGGCTTTTCGTATATTTACAAAATTTTAACCGGACACTAGTGATAAAAAATATCATCGAATCATTCATTTTTTTTTGACTATGGTTTTTATAGTTTCACCACTTCGAAACTGACACAATATCGCATATTATTATTTTGCCATAATTTTATGATTGATATTTGATAATGCCGCCTCTACGAGGCTGATTTCATCCCTGCAATGAGTATCATTTTTTTACCATAATACCGCGCCTATGGCGCTGTTTCATCGCATTGAAATATGCAACAATTTTGACTAAGATTCTTATTGAACAAAACAATTAATGCAACAAACTAAAAACCCTATTAAACATTTTTTAATCAAGGAACACATTATCAAATCCTTGACATAGCCGCATTTCATCAAAACCAATAAGTTTCATGCAGATATAATGTGGAAACTATCTATGCGGGAAAATCGCTTTTTATTTTAATTTTTTATATTTTTGAATATCATTTACACATAAAATTTTATTATGGTAGCCTCGTAGAGGCGGCATTATGGTAGCCTCGTAGAGGCGACATTATGGTAAACACAATATTAAAAAACAATTACAATGGCAAACACATACACCCAATTAAACATCCAAACCGTTTTTGCTGTAAAAGGCAGGAAAAATTTTCTATCAAATAAAATGCGGCCAGAGTTGTTCAAATATATTTCAGGAATTCTCAGTAATATTGGCCAATTCCCTTTGGCTGTAAACGGTTACAAAGATCATGTCCATATATTTTTTGAGATGCACCCTGATAAATCGCTGTCTGACATTATGAGTATTGTCAAATCAAATTCATCAAGATGGATCAATGATAACAAATTGGTTGCAGGTAAATTTGAATGGCAAAAAGGGTTTGGAGGTTTTTCATATTCCCGTTCGCAGAGAAACAATGTGATTCAATATATAATGCGCCAGGAAGAGCATCATGAGAGAAAATCCTTCCGTGCGGAGTATCTGGAATATTTAGAACAATTTGAGGTTGATTTTGACGAACAATATATTTTTGAATTTTATGATTGATAATTTTATAATGCCTCGTAGAGGCGGCATTATGGTAGCCTCATAGAGGCGGCATTATGGTAGCCTCATAGAGGCGGCATTATGGTAGCCTCGTAGAGGCGGCATTATGGTAGCCTCGTAGAGGCGGCATTATGGTAGCCTCGTAGAGGCGGCATTATGGTAGCCTCGTAGAGGCGGCATTATGGTAGCCTCGTAGAGGCGGCATTATCGTTGCTCTGATATTTTCAGTATTTTTGCCTATTAATTCCAAATAAATCGGTTTTTAAATTCCATGAAAAAAGTCCTCCTCATCGCTACAAACTCAGAAAAAAAGCCATACCCGGTGCCTCCCATCGGCCTGAGTATGGTGGCCCAAAGCATCGAAAACAAGTATGAGGTGAGGATGTATGACGCCATGTTTGATGAGGGAAGATCACTCCCTGACATAGTAAATTCTTTCAAACCGGACTATATCGGCTGTAGCATACGGAACGTAGATTCTATGTCGGTGGAAGCCCCGGATTTTTTTCTTCAAACAATCGATGAAAAAATTATCAAGCCCCTGAAAAAAATCACTGATGTCCCCATCATACTGGGCGGCAGCGGTTACAGCATTTACCCCTACGAGATTCTCGATTTTTTCGGATTGAATTATGGCATCGCCGGCGAAGGCGAAGAAACATTCCTCATATTACTTGAACATCTTAATGAAAATACGGATATCACCGGTATTAAAGGCATTATATACAGGGGTTCCACCGACTCTGAAAAAAAAGTGAAAAATAATTCTTCCTATCCCGGTAAAAAATATTTTTCCGGAATTGAAAATTTTATCGATTTCAATCCCTACAAAGAGCGCGGCGCCTATTCGATACAATCTAAAAGAGGCTGCGCTCATCAGTGTATTTACTGCACCTATCCTTTGATCGAAGGAAAAAAATTCAGGATCAGGGACCCAAAAGATATTGTTGATGAGATGCAACAGGTTTCGGAAAAGCTTGGTGATGTGGTTTTTGAATTTGTCGACTCAACTTTTAACGATCCGGCAGGGCACGCAGAAACCATATGCTCGGAAATCATCAGACGTAATCTGAAAGTCAGGATACGTACTATGGGAATCAACCCTGCCAACACCAGCGACCAACTTTTCGGGCTGATGACAAAGGCAGGCTTTACCCAGATAGATTCTACGCCCGACAGCGCCTCACCGGTGATGCTAAAAAACCTGGGAAAGAATTTCAAACTGGCACAACTTCAGAAAATGGCTCTCCAGATAAAAAGATCAAACCTGCCTACCATGTGGTTTTTCGTTTTCGGAGGCCCTGGCGAAACCCATGAAACCATTGACGAGACATTTGAATTTATCAAAGAATATATCTCACCTGACGACATGGTGTACATCGCCACCAGCCTGCGCATTTATCCCGAAACAAAGCTTCATAAAATTGCCATTGAAGAAAAACTTATCGATAAAAACCAAAGCCTTCTGAGGCCGGTGTTTTATTCCAACGGGTCATTTACCTCTGAAGAGTTGCATGATTATTTGCAGAATAAGATCGGCAGGACGCACAACATTTTGTTTTCATCAGAAGCAAAGCCTTCTCCAGACATGATGCAGGAAGCCATTCATTTGCGCCGCCAGCAGAACCTGAAAGAACCCATGTTCCGCACGTTGCTGCGTATCAGGAAAAGACTGATGGAGGAAGGAAAAATGTAATTTTTATGAAAGACACAATTGCACTGTTTTTCAGCCCGCAAATTTATCAAACATTGATCATGCTTCAAAAAAACTGAAATTCACTTTCCCGTAATTACGGTGCTGACTGAATTTCGGGTGTTTTGAAAAATCATGATCGCGGGAATGTTCTATAATCAGCAACCCATCAGGCATGAGAAGTTCTTTTTCAAAAATTTTATCCGGGAGTTCTGTTGCCGATTTCAAATCATAAGGAGGGTCGGCAAAAATAATATGATACTTTTTTATGGAATGTTTAATATAAGAAAAAACATCCGAGCGGTAAGCCCTGAGGTTGTCTATTTTAAATTCTTCGCAGGTCTTTATTAAAAATGAAACACATTTGCTATCCTTGTCAACAGCCGTTACTTCGGCACAGCCGCGTGATACAAACTCCAGTGAAATACTGCCCGTCCCTGCAAAAAGATCCAGCACCGACATCCCTTCGAAATCAATGGTATTACTCAAAATATTAAAAAGGCTTTCTTTTGCCATATCGGTCGTTGGCCTCACCGGCAGGTTAACCGGTGGATGGAGCCGTCTTCCGCCATATTTTCCGCTTATAATTCGCATAATACAGTGCTTAATAAATTTTGAATGGTATGGGCGGGTATATCTTTCATAATATAGCTGTTGGCATATTGTTCGCCGGGAAGTGCAAAATCAATATTCCGGACATATTTATAAAGCATGTCAAACAAAGCGGAGTTTTTCAGTATCTCACCGGATAGAATGACACCATTATTTTCGGGACTAAGTTTTAATTGTTCATAAACAAAAAGCACAAAATAAATAAAATCCTCAGCGGTTTTGTATGCAAAAGAATTATAAAAAAGCAGACGACCATTTTCAGTGACCAGCATATCAAAAAATCCGGAATGCACATTGACAAAAACCTGCTTTGGCAACAAGGTATGTTTGCTGAAAACCATCATCGATTCAATAAAAACGGATGCATGATGCCGTATTCTGAAGGATGCTACGCTTATGTTTTTTTCAAGATCGGGAGGAATTGCATAAACATTAAACACTTCTGTGGTTTTAAGTTTATCCGCATATATTTTCTCATCAGTTTCGCTTCCGTGATTAAAATGAAAATAGGTTTCTTGTTCAGCCGGGTCAAACAATGCATTTGGCACAAGCGTTGATCGCTGTGATTCCCATAGCACCACAACATCTTTGTACTTATGTTTTGTAAGTTCATTTTCGTCGAAAAAATTCCTCAGAAGTTCCAGATAGTTCTGCAATCCACCTTTGGCCTGAATACCTTGCTGTGAAAAAGCTATGAATTTGTTTTTATCCGGATCAAAAACAAGCAACTGTAACAAATTGCTGTTCAGTCCGGCAATCAGTTGATAACCCGAAGCAGGCGATGTGCCGAAGCAGGCGTCTGTTTTAGATATTGAAGTATTGTGTTCGTTATCCATCAGGCTTTTATTAAAAATTATCCCTCCAGTCGCTCTTCCTTGATAGTTTAAGGTCTTTAAGCATGGACGATTTGATACGGATGGTAAAATTATAACTTTTTCTGAAACCGTAAGGCACCCATTCCATGAACATCTCCCAGCAATGCAGGTCGCGGTGTATGCTTAATGACGTGTATGAAAAATCTTTTGATTTGAAGTCGTAGCCCGTAGTGAATCCGACCTTCCATTTGGGGGTGATATAAAATTCACCGTTGAGCATCAGGGTTAATACAGTGTCGGGAATATATTTAATAGTTCTGTAATCAAAATGGCTGGAATAGCTGAAATTAAGGTTCGCGCTGACATTCCACTTATTCAGGAAGACACTCGTCTTTTCGTTTGTCCCTTTGTCTTTTTTCTTAAAATCGTTATCGCTGAGAGAATAGGAAATGCCTATCATCCATGTGGTGTTTTGCCTGCGGAACAGCCGGTGATTGACCTTCCATTCGAACTGGTTCAGGCGGGTGCCGTTGGTGTCAATGACATAAGGATCCCAAGCTCCGTTGAAACTAACATCAACACGGTTGAATAGCCTCGTGCGTACATTAAGTGAAAGGTAATCCCAACGCAGTGAATCTTTGGCAAAATCGTAGCCGGAGCCGATATTCAGATAATCAATAAGAACAATTTTTTTCGAGCCGGTAATGGAATCTTTTTTCGAGCGTACCTTCATCTCGAGGTTGTTATTCAGGTTGAAGCTGACTTTGCCTGACAAGCCATCGGGAGGAGAACCGTATATGCCGTTCTGAAATATGGAATAATGCATGGTCCTGCCGCTTGAATCAATCTGCGCATATTTATAATAGCCCCAAAGTTTAGAACCAAAATCCGGATGGTACCCAAAGGTGACCGAAGGTGTCAATACATGCCTGATTGCCTGCAATGCGCCCTTTTTGAAACGGAATATCCCATAAATTTTCGTAGAAAGCTGAGATGCGACACTGAACTCATGGGCCGCCTGAAACCCCCTCACGGTATCATTTCTGATATAAGAAGTATCAATCTGGTTGTACCATTGCTGGTTAACCGATTGAAAGTACCATCGTTCAGTAAAATTGATGGAATTGTTCCAACTGATAAATTTAAGGATTTTCAGCGGATTGCGTATCTGAACACTATGTTGTATGCCATTCTGCATCATATCCCATATCTTCGGAGTAAGCACCAGGCTGTCGTATGTGTTAATATAATTCTGCGCATTCAGTGAATAGTTCACATTGATATTATCATACCATTTCAAGGCCCCCGCTTTGTTCTTTTTCCTGAAAGGATAAAATGTATTTACCGAAAAATTGACCTGCGGCAGCCATAACTGGAGTTCTCTGGTCTGTACATTCTGACGGCTGCCCAGATTCAGCGACAGATTGCTTTTCCCCCCGAACAATGATGTCTGATATGCGATGCTCGACTCAAACGTGTTTGACAAATAATCACTTGTTGACGAAGGGTTGAATTTATAAAAGCTGTTGCTTGCCATTTTTACCTGCGCCGAAAAGCTGCTGTTGGGCCGTGCCTTGGGATCTTGTTTATGCGACCATTCTACTGAGAAGTCTTTATACTTCTGATAGTCAGGCATAAATTTCTGGCTGATGATATTTACGGCATAAGAAAGTCTGATGTTCCCATCGAAGCGATAGCGTTTTCTATAATTTGACGATAGGTAGGCAGCCCAGCTTCCGCGGGTATATATATCACCCTGAAAGGTCATGTCGATGTAATCGTTGATTCCCCAATAATAACCTCCGCGTTCGAAATAAAATCCCCTGTTGGCTGATTCGCCCCAGGTAGGGATAATAATACCCGATATCTGCCCTCTTTTATTAGGAAAATACCCGAACGGCAACACCAGCGGTGTGGGGACATCTTCAATCTCCATATATGCAGGCCCGGAAACAAATTTGTCGTCGGGTATCATCCGTGCTTTACTGAAACGTATCTGGTAATGAGGATGTTCGAGACTGCACGTAGTAAAAGCCCCTCTTTTAAAATTTGCTTTTCCATCAGGAAAACGTTTTACGATACTTCCATGCAGGTAACTCTCGCCCTCATTGGTGAAAATATCTCTTACCAGCCCTTTTTTTGTATCAAAGTTGTAATTCATATTTTTTGCGGTAAAAGCATAGGATCCCTGTGAATACTCGGGCCGGCCCAATTCCTTTCCGGCCGAATCTTTAAGTCCCTCGGCAAAAAGCTGGTTTTTCTTAAAATCTATTTCAACATAACCCGATTTAAGTTTGATATCTTCATAATTTATTTCAACATTGTTGAATAAAAATGATTTACGGGTATCAAGGTTCATGATTATGGAATCCTTCGCCTGATAATCAATCTTTGTTTTGATAGCATCGGGCGAAATCTGTTTGCGCAGGTTCATAATGGAATCATTCTTGATACTATCCTGCACTATGGTGTCACTATCCTGCGTTATTGGTATATCAGGATCCTGTGCATAAGAAACAAAATCAAAGAAAATGAATGCTGCAACAGCAAAAAAACGGGATATGGAAAATATGGTTAATAATTTCGTTAACAAATTGTATAAAGTGCTGATTCCGTTAAATAAAAAGCGCATAATTTTGCAACACAAAACTCCTGAAATTATTGGCAAAACTAATTAAAATAAATCATTCAGATGAAACGAATTAATTTAATTTTTGTTTTGTTAGCCCTTATGTTTTTAGGAACGTCTGGTACAGTAGCGCCTAAAGTCATTAAAATCAGGAAGGTCGTTATTGATGCCGGTCATGGTGGAGATGATCCGGGAGCGGTCGGCAAAAAATCAAAAGAAAAAGATATTGCCCTGTCGGTAGCCCTGAAAATAGGCGGCTACATAAAAACAGCATTCCCTGAAATTGAAGTTATATACACACGCAAAACCGATGTTTTTGTTGAACTTTACAAAAGAGCGAAAATTGCCAACGACAACAAGGCCGACCTTTTTATTTCAATACATTGCAATGCCAGTAAAAGCACCGAACCCTTGGGAACAGAATCGTGGGTGATGGGCTTGCATAAAAGCCAGGCAAACCTCGAGGTGGCGAAAAAAGAAAATGCCGCCATACTATATGAAAATGATTACAGTACCCAGTACGATGGCTTTGACCCCAATTCCCCCGAAGCCAACATAATTTTTTCCTTGTATCAGAATGCTTATCTCGAACAAAGCCTGAATTTTTCAAGTTTTGTTCAGAAGCAATTTACTGAAAAAGCCGGCAGGGGTAACCGCGGTGTAAAACAAGCGGGTTTTCTTGTTCTGTATAAAACCACCATGCCGGGCACATTGATTGAAATAGGGTTTATCAGTAATCCTGCGGAAGAACAGTACCTAATGTCTGAAAGCGGGCAAAACATAATTGCTTCAGCCATTTATAGAGCATTCAAACAATACAAAGCGCTGCTTGAAGGCGGTATCAGCCTGCCGCAAAATAATATCGCTCCCGATACAATTTTTCAACAGGCAGTTACCAAAGACACCGTCATTGCTGAAATAAACGCGGACACAGTAAAAAACAGACAAGATAATAGGATCAATGAAGTTTTCTTCAGGGTACAGTTTACCTCGAGCAGCAAGAAAAAGCCTTTGGATCTCCCGGCATTCAGCGGACTGGATAACGTAAGATATTATGTTCAAAACGAAACCTACAAATACACCTGTGGTAATTTTAAAACCCTGAAAGAAGCCGTTGACTATCAGCATATCGTCCAGAATAAAGGCTTTAAAGATGCCTTCGTCGTGGTTTTTCTTAATGAAGAGCGTATTTCCGCAAGCGAAGCAGTAAAATATACAGGGAATTAAAAAATAAGTATATTTGCACAAAATTTTGCGCCTTGAAAATTTCTAAAGAAATTAAAATTGCAATTGTTTTTATTACCGGTCTCGTGCTGTTGTATTGGGGGATAAATTTTTTAAAAGGCAGGGACCTTTTTAAAAAAGAACGAACTTTTTATGCAGTTTACGACAATATAAACGGGCTTGTCAAGGCAAACCCGATACTCGTCAACGGATTTCGCGTAGGACAGGTTGATGATATCTATTTTCATCCTAACAACACGGGAAAAATAATAGTAATTTTAACTGTTACAAACAACGACCTGGTGATACCTTCAAATACAGTGGCACATCTTATCAGTTCAAATATCCTCGGTTCAAGGGCTATTGAGCTGAAACTCGGAAATGCTTCCACCGAGGCAAAAGAAGGCGACACCCTGAACACCTTTGTCCAGGCTTCTTTGACCGAAGTAATTGGTGTTCAATTTCAGCCCATAAAACAGAAGTTTGAAAATGTAATGACCTCATTCGATTCCGTTCTTATTATTATTAAACAAGTTTTCAACGAATCCACCAGACAAGACCTCGTGCAAAGCTTTGCGAGCATTCGCTTAACAATCCAAAATCTGGAACACATTACCTACAACCTTGATACAGTTATTACGAAACAACACCGTAATCTGGGTGCCATCATCGGGAATGTGGCGTCCATTACTGAAAATATCAAAAACAATAACGACAAGATACAAAACATCATAACAAACTTCTCAAACATCAGTGATACTATAGCCCAATCGAATATTGCCAGTGCTATTAACAATGCCGATAAATCTCTTAAGCAGTTTTCAGAGGTCATGGAAAAAGTTAACAGCGGCCAGGGCAGTCTCGGTATGCTGGTCAACAACGACTCGCTTTACAATAATCTTGAAAAATCTTCAAAAGAACTCAACCTCCTCATTGAAGATATCAAACTGAACCCGAAACGTTACCTGAATTTTTCGGTATTCGGCGGGAGCAAAAAGAAAAACGAATACACCCCGCCCAAGGAATAGTATATATTTCCTGCCCTTTGATTAATGGATTACCACCACTTTTCTACGGGATTCCCTATTTCCGCTATAGATAACTAAGGTATAAAACCCTTCAGAAAAATCACTGACATCAATTGATTGGTCTTTCGACGGCTTATCGATGCGCAAGACCAGGGAAGCTGTGAATGAATACATTTCAATTTTATCAATGATCCTGTTCAATTCATTAAGCTGTATTGTAAGGTTCTCTGAAACAGGATTGGGAAAAACAGTCATATTAATCAGGTCGTATTCATGTTTTACACGGGTAGTGGGACATGGCCATATTTCGGCTGCCCATTCGGGATGGTCAATAAATGGATTGCGATTGTTTTGCAGCGCACAGATCGCGTTGTTGCGGTCAAGTTCTTTCCGGCTAACCGGATCCAACGTATTCCATTCACAAAGCATTTCAATGAACCATTGATTATAACAGGGAAAAGAAGTCCCGTTCAGCACAGGATTCGGAGTCCAGCCGCCAATAGTATTTTCGTACCTTGTTGCCACATAAAAATACGACCGCGCAAGATCTCCTTTATACTGATTATCAGGTTCAAATACGGTCCCCGCATACCCGGGATAGCTACAATATCCTAATTTACCATTTCCCCAATGAGTGCCCGATGTTGTCTCACCATATGGATAATTGGATCGCATCCCATTTACTTTTCCATCCGTTGGATAAACATGAAACATATCGGTGTAGATACTATCATTCTCGCTCCCTCCCCACCAGCTTTTAGGAAATGAATGTTCGTGGTTGTAACAATCGCAAACATTAGTATAATTACCACATTGATCGCTTGAAAATATAAATGCGCAATTATCTGAATAAATATCCCAAATGGTATCACCGTTACGCAGATCGGTATCATCGAAATATTGCCACAAGGGGAAACTGAGTAAATAATGGCCCTTTATGATAGTATGTAGTGCGGTCTTAAGCAGTGATCCGCTAAGGTTAACAGGAAGAGTGTTGTAATAAGATATGGAATCGCAGGTGAACCTAATTTCTTTCTGAGCCGCAACGGACAAGCTGCTTACAAATAAAGCAGAAATAAGATATATTTTTTTCATAAAAGCTTCTCCAGAGCTAGGCACCAGAAACTTAAATTGAGAATTTCAAACTAATGAATAACCGCCACTTTTTTACGGGATACCACATTCCCGCTATAGACTACCAAGGTATAAAAACCTTCAGGAAAGCCGCTTACATCAATTGAATTCTTATCCGAAAGATTGTGAACACTCTCGACCAGTGCTGATGTCAGCGAATATATCTCTATCCGGTCAACAAGTTGTCCGCCCTCACTGATAACATTAACATATTCTGTGGCTGGGTTAGGATATACTGATACCTCGAAAATATCAGGATACTCTTGCATACCTACATTGGGCCCCCATATATTCCATACCCATTCGGGATGGTCGATAAAGGGGTTCCTGTTATGCTGAATGTTATAAATGGCATTGTTCCGGTCGATTTCTTTCTGACTCACGGTATCATTGGCATGCCAGTTAAGCAGCATAGTAATGGCCCAGGGTTTGGGTTCGGCGCCAATGGTCATATCGCTGCCCGGCCAGTTTCCCGCCTCGCCATAGTACCTCACGGCAATGTATAAATAGGAACGTGCCAGATCGCCTTTAAAAGCATCGATGGGTTCAAACACCTTGTCTGAATACCCGGAATTGGAGCAGTTTCCTGTTTTACTTCCATTTTGTGATGTCCAATTTGCAGAGCCTACGTCGCCATAAGGGAGGTTGCCCCGTTTGTTATTGACATAGCCATCGGTGGGATACAACTGAAAAAGATCGGTATAAACCGGCGATGAATCATCAAACCATTGCTGTGGAAAAGAATGTTCGCGGTTGTAGCAATCGCCTTCGGAAGAATAAGATCCGCATTGGTCGGAATTAAAAGTAAACTCATAGGGTGGTGTCCCCCCTGGAATATCAGAGTATATATCCCAGACTTTGTCGTTAGGTTTCTTGTCGGTACTCTGAAAAGCATTCCATAATTGAGTATACGAAATCGTCGTGTGGTTTTTGATGATATTATGTAAGGCCAACCTCAGCGAGTCTCCCGACAGGTAGTAGGCAGGATCATAATATCCCGGCGGAATCTGCGCGACAGCACACACACCGGTAAGAAATAAGACAACGGAAAATAATATTTTTTTCATGTTATTGGTCTCGGCATTTATATTTTGCAAAAATACGTAATTAATTACCCTTTTATTTATTCGTCGATAAAAAATTATTTTTCGTCCTTATTTTCCCGAAAAGTTCCTTGGACTGATATATTTTAGCTCTTCTTTCACTTTTTTGCTTACGTTCAGCGTGTTGATAAATTCGTGAAGTATTTCTTTTGTAATGGTTTGATTATTCCTTGTAAGTTCTTTCAACGCATTGTAAGGATCAGGGTAGTTTTCGCGGCGCAGAATGGTTTGTATGGCTTCGGCCACCACAGCCCAGTTCGAGTCAAGATCAGCATTGATTTTCTTTTCGTTTACGATCAATTTGTCCATCCCCCTGCTGATAGATTTTAATGAAATAAGCATATGCGCCAACGGGACTCCGATATTGCGGGTTACCGTTGAATCAGAGAGATCACGCTGCAAACGCGATATGGGCAACTTCGCAGATAAATGCTCAAACAACGCATTGGCAAGCCCGAGGTTGCCTTCGGCATTTTCAAAATCTATGGGGTTTACCTTATGCGGCATAGCCGACGAGCCCACCTCCCCTTTAACAATCTTTTGTTTGAAATAATCCATCGAAACATATAGCCAGATATCGCGGCACAAATCTATCAGCAATGTGCAGATACGTTTCATCGTGTCAAAGTATGCCGCCAGGTTGTCATAATGCTCAATCTGGGTAGTGCATTGCTGGCGTTTCAGGCCAAGACGTTCCAGAAATTTATCAGCGAAACCACGCCAGTCTTTTTCAGAATAAGCCACATAATGCGCGTTCAGGTTCCCGGTGGCTCCGCCGAACTTTCCTTCGAAATCAATATAATTAAAATGCGTCAACTGGCTTTCCAGCCGTTCCGCAAAAACACAGATCTCCTTACCAAGCCTCGTAGGCGTGGCCGGCTGGCCGTGCGTGCGCGCGAGCATCGGGATATCTTTCCATTCTTTTGCCATTGTATTCAGCCTGACCCAAAGTTTGTTCAGCAAAGGCAGCATCACATTCATTTGCGCTTGCTTGATCAGCAGCGGCATGGCCGTATTGTTAATGTCCTGAGAGGTAAGTCCGAAATGTAAGAATTCCTTATATTCACCAAGTTTTAATTCTTCAAATTTTTCACGTAGAAAATACTCTACGGCCTTCACATCGTGGTTGGTAGTTTTTTCAATCTCTTTGATTTTTTGTGCATCGGCAAGACCAAATTTTTCGTGAATCTCTCTTATCGCTTCAATAGAAGGTTCCTTGATCTTTTTCAGAAAAGGAACTATTGTACACAATTCTATAAAATACTCGGTTTCGATAAAAACCCGTTTTTTGATGAGCGCATACTCTGAAAAATATTCGGAAAGAGCTTCGGTGACTTTTTGGTAACGGCCATCTATGGGCGAAACGGCAGTTAGTGCATTTAATTCCATTAGATTTTTTTTATAATAACAAAGATAATTATTTTTTCATGTAGTCGGTCAAATTCATGAATTTGACCGACTACATGAATAACGTTTTTTCAGGGCAAATTCATGAATTTGCCCTGCATACCGCACATTACCAAGATTTCTTATTTCTGGCAAACCATTGTGCAATGATACTCACCATCACTAATTGCAATGCATGGTACATCATGACAGGCAATAACACGATACCAATATACGGGCTGCCGGCAAACAACACTTTCGACATCACCGTACCGTGCATCAGCGATTTTTTCGAGCCGCAAAACAAGGCAGTGATCTTATCTTCGCGTTTGAATTTTAATATTTTGCTTGCCAGGTAAATGATTCCGTACACGGCATAAAACAAGACGATCATAGCGGCACCAAGCCCCACAAGTAAAAGAGCCGAATATCCTTCAAACATTTTCTTTGCAAAAGATTCGCAAAAAGCAGTATAAACGATCAATAAAATAATTGTCTGGTCAAAATACCGGAGTCTTTTACTGTTTTTTTCGGCAAAAGTACCCCATAGCGGATTAAGTATTATTCCCAAAACTACCGGAAATATAACCTGAATTGTAAGCTTTAACAAGATAGGCCCAAGGTCAATATCCGCGGATGCGGTGTTGAGATAGATTCCCATCCAAAGCGGCGTGATAAAAACGCCCATCAGCGTAGAAATGCTCGCATTAAAAATGGCGGAAGGGATATTTCCTTTAGCAATTGAAACCATCACCACCGCCGAAGACACGGTTCCCGGCAGGCTGGCAAGGAAAAACACTCCCATCCAGATGATTTCGTGGCCATTGCTTCCAATGATATTTTTCGCCAAAATCACCAGCAGAGGAAACAAAACAAAGGTCGCCAACTGTACCACCAAATGTAGCCTCCAGTTGCTCAAACCGGATCTGACTTTTTGCGGGCTTAGCTTCAGCCCATAAAAAAAGAAGATCACCGATATACCGTAGGTGGCAATTTGGGAAAGCGGGACCACGGAGTCTTTAGCGCCTATGTGCGGCCAAAAATAAGCAAGGATGATCACGCCAAGAAGGGCCAGGATAAACCAGTCAAGACCAAAACGCTTTGTGGCATTGAAAAACTTAGAAATGGCTGAAAGCATATCGCTCATGGTGTTTTAAAAATCATCCATAAATATTCCTGTAACGTACCGCATTATCCAAAGCATCTAATATTTCACGGGTAAAGCCTCCCGGCTGCTTTTCGGGTAATTCCTCGGAAGAAAGAAGCGTTATTTCAAGAATACCGGGGAGCACACGTTCACAGGCATTCCGCATCTGATCCAGATAAAATTCATCCACAGTTTCAAAATTTTTCCCGAAACGATCGCTGAACTCAAGCAATGCAGCATGAACGGCTTTATAGATTATTTCTTTTTTGTTGTTCTTTTTCCATATGTAGTTGTATGCCTCAGAAATAAGCGGAGAAGCATGTTCGCGGATCGTATCATAAACGGGTATCTCTGAATCATCAATTTGTATCTTATCAGGATTTTCGCGTTCCCAGCGTGCATGTTCGCGGGCGACAGCAGCATCATATTGCGATCTTTTGTAATCGATAAGGTAAAACGTATAGATATAAATGATTTTCGGCATCATATAGCTGATGTTCTTTTTTGCCGATTTCATGATATACATAAACGTTTTTTTGTGAATCTTTTCTGCTGTAAAGAAAAAATATTTGAAAACTCCTCCCATCATTTTCCGCATAGCCCACATCGAAGAAAGGCCGGGCATCTTCACATTCGGGCGGCGTTTAATATTGTGGATCAATGACGTGGCGCGCTCTTTGAATTTTTCGGTATCATAAATATCGTCCCAGTAATCGGCAAGGCCTAAAAACAGCTCCTGACGGCTCATCTGCTTAGGAATAATGTTGGATATGATATCCATTTTATCGCTGGTTTCGTCGGGTTCATTCTGTATGATGCGGCCCTGGCGCTTATAGTCGTACCACATCTTGGTGCCCGGAGGCGCCGCCAGCGGGTGACAGATATGAAAAATGATGTCGGCATCTTTAACAAAAGCGGCTGTCTTTTCAAATACTGTCAGGTCATCCGATTCATTCCCGATGATCATGTGAGCCAGCACCACCATACCGTACGACTGAATTTTCTTTATGGCCTCCACGGCAGAGACACCCAGGTTCTGCTTTTTATTCATGTCTTTCAGCGAATCAGGATTTACTGACTCGATGCCGATCATGAGCGTATAAAAATTTGCATCGGAAAGCAAGGCCAACAGCTCATCATCATTGGCAATGGTAATATCTATCTGCGTAAAAAAGCCCATTGGGTTTTTGAAAGAATTATTCAGCACTATCATCTGACGTAATAGTTCCTTCACATATTTCTTATCCCCGGCAAAATTGTCATCAGCGATGAATACCATCTGCACTTTCAGGTCGTTAAGCCTTTTTATTTCTTCCAGAACCTGATCAATGGTTTTGCTTCTTGGTTTGCGGCCGTATGTATATATTACATCACAAAAACTACAGTCAAAAGGGCAGCCGCGGGTGGTCTGAATAGAAACTGAATTGTACAGATGAATGTCATCTTTTATAAGCTCCCAACGCGGTGGAGGCGCTTTGGACATATCGGGCTTGATAACACTCTTATAAATTTTTTGATAATTCCCTTTTTTATAATCTTCTAAAAATTGCGGCCATGTATCTTCTGCTTCGCCATGGAAAACCACATCAATATTTCCCTTTTGTTTATAAATCAGCATCTCCACACCTATTCCGCCCACCACAATAACGGAAGCCGGACAAAACTTTTTGCAGGCTTCTGCGATTTTCAAACTTCGTATCAGTTGATTTGAAGTAATGGATATTCCAATGATGTCATAATTTTTCCCCGGAAGAAATTTTTCTGCCGGCCCGCGGATATATTCATCATGGATCGACACATCATGTTCTTTAGGCGTAAGAGCAGCAACAGTAGCCACAGCATGGGGGGCAATAAATGCCTTTGCATTCAGATAAGGAATACTTCTGATAATTCTATTATCGATTTCGTCAGGAGTGCCCGGACTAATTAGCAATATCTTCATTGGTTATGTTTTATCGAAGAATTTTAATACTGATCATAAATAAACAGGGGTCATTTTGTTCTTAACAAAAGTAATCCCGCATCCATAAAAAATAAGTGCCAAAGGTAAAAATAATTGAGAAACCCCGCATCATCATCTCCATGTGATAAAAAATTATCTGTTCAGTTATAAATCATAGGTATACCGCTAACGGGATAAAACCGGACATTTTTATTGAGATTCCTCGCTTCGCTCGGAATGACAAGTATTAATGGACAACGGGGTTTGGGGGGAAGAAAGGAATTTCGCCTTTGGCGAAATTCCTTTCTTCCCCCCACACCATAAAACAAATAATTTGTCATTCCGAACGAAACGAAGTGAAGTGAGGAATCTCATTAGTTATGTAAAAATCAAAATGTACAAATCTATCCCGTTTTTAGTATAAATGAAAATATCCTTTTTATCAGGCCGCTTCTGAATAAATAGATAATATATCCAAAAATTGAAATTAATTATTAGTTAAAAGAGGAGTTCACATTTCCAATAGAGAATTTTTTCATTAATTTTGCTTAGAAATCATGAAAATACATATGAAGAAACTCATAATCCCCCTGTTTATCATTTTTGCTTTATGTGCAAATTCATTTGCCCAGCACACGAACTCAAGCGCTCCTTATGAATTTCAGGCAAAATACCACATGCTTGATTCTTCGGAACTTTATACGCCATTGATTCCCGGTAAAGCGTTTACAGCAACTCCACCGCCCACAGGCACTGTGCGTCCCATCGCAGAATGGGAGCCCATGCAGGCCGTCCTGGTTTCCTATCCGGGTAATTTTGGAATTCCCTATTCCCTTATTGCAGAAATGTCGCAGGACTGCAATGTAATTACCATTGTAGAATCAACTCAAGATCGAACAACTGTTCGTAATAATTATGTCAGCAATGGAGTTGATACCTCCCACTGCAGTTTTAAAATTGCCCCACTGCAAACATATTGGACAAGAGATTACGGGCCGTGGTTCATTATGACAAATAACAATACAATTGCTATTGTTGATTTTCCTTATAATCGAAACAGGCCAGAAGATGATACGATTCCCAGAGTTATGGCAAATTACCTTACAATGCCTTTATATGGAATGAACGTTGTACACACTGGTGGCAATTATATGTGCGACGGCATGGGAGTTGCTGCTATGACAAATTTGGTTGAAGATGAAAACTCTTCACTGACACACGCACAGATTGATACCGCTTTTAAACAATACATGGGAATTACAAAAAATTATATTACTGCTGACCCTCTTGCAGCATATATACAGCATATAGACTGTTGGGGAAAGTTCTTGGATGTGGATAAAATTTTAATTGCTTCTGTCCCCACAAGCAACACACATTATAATGATTATGAAGCAATGGCAGCTTACTGGGCAAGCCAAGCCTCATCATATGGCAACAACTACAAGGTTTACCGGGTTTATGAACCCAACGGTCAGCCGTACACCAACTCACTTATACTGAACAATAAAGTATTTGTTCCTACTAAAGGTAGCACCAGCCTTACTTACGACAATAATGCGCTGGCTATATACCAGTATGCTATGCCAGGTTATGAAATCCATGGTATCACCTATAACTCATGGCAGTCGACCGATGCCCTGCATTGCCGAACTCACGAAATTGCAGATAAGGGAATGTTGTACATCAGGCATTATCCGCTGCTTGGCCAAAAGCCCATACAGAGCTTTTACGCCATTAATACAGAAATTTATGCCCTGAGCGGCAGCAACATCATCGCCGATTCGGTATATGTTAAGTACCGGGTATTTCACGGCTCCTGGGGTACATGGACAAAAATCAACATGACGAATACCTCCGGAAACAACTGGACAGCCAACATACCCCAGCAACAGGGCGGCGACACTATTGTTTATTATATCCATGCTTCCGACCAGTCACCCCGCAGTGTTAGCCATCCACTGATAGGCCAGCCCGACCCGCATAAATTTTACCTGAATGGTACGACCACTATAATTGAAGAAAGCAAACAAATTCAGGCAATAGTATTTCCAAACCCTGCAGTTAACAAGCTGTTCATACAAATGAAAAACAATGACGACAATCCTGTCATCGTCAAAATTTTTGATCTGATCGGAAAAGAAATTTTGTCTTTCAGCGAAAACAGCCTGACGGATCGCATGCTCATTACTGATGTCAGCACACTCCCTGCCGGTCCATATTTCGTTAAGATAAGCTCAGGAAATTATTCTGAAACAAGAAAAATAATGGTGATGCATTAAAAAAATTATCACCCTCTGCTATCAAAAAATTTATTGAAAATCAATTCATGTGATGCGGGCATGGCTTTCCGTCACCTTTTTTTATGCATTTCTTTTCAACAATTACCTGCATTTCTGTTGAATCACCACATATTGTAGTGTCACCAGGACAACATGATTTAAACGCATCATGCATGCATTTATAGTCATAATTGCTATTATTTATCATGCCATGTGTTTTTTGATAAACTCTTTTTGCAACAAGAGCTTTCTTTGCAATGACAAAAGCTCCGCAAACTCCTAATATGAGCATAATGCATACCATTATGGTTCCTAACCATACCCTTGAGTTATTTTTGTCAACAAAGCCTTTGATGATGGTTATAAGGCCTACAAATCCTAAAACAACGGCAACAACAGCGAAAATTAAAAAAAATATTTGCATAGTTTTCAGTTTTAATTAGTAAATAGCCAACAAATATAATAAATAAATAATATCAAATCAACAAATTTCTATAATTAAATTCTTTTAATTTAAAATATTAAATATGCTAAACTTCTCTTGGTGTTTTAAAAAATATTATTTTCACGCATAATTTCAAACCATAATTCTTATGAAAAAAATATTTTTTCTTTTGCTGATGCTGGGTTGTTTCAATTTGCAGGCTGCTTTCAACGATTATTTCGAAAATAAAACACTCCGCATTGATTATTTTCACACGGGCAACAACCTTACAGACATCTTTTCCATCGATGAACTGATACAGGAGCCATACTGGGGCGGTTCAAAAGTAAATCTACTCGATATTTTTAATTATGGAAAATATAAATTTCTGGTTTACGATACAGAAAGCAACAATTTGATTTACTCTTACACTTATAATACTTTGTTCTCGGAATGGCAAACAACGAACGAAGCAAAAATCACCTTCAAGACATTTTCAGAGACAGTAACGATGCCTTTCCCTAAAAAACCCGTGAAATGCGAATTTTATTCCCGGAACAAAAAAGGTATTTTCGAAAAAAAATTCGAATATTCCATCGACCCGAAAAACTATTTTATTATCAAAGAACGCAGGGCAGAATATCCTAAAATTGACATTCTGAATTCCGGCGACCCTGCTGTTAAAGTTGATATTGTTGTTATTCCGGAAGGCTATACAGACAAAGAGATGGACAAATTTATCAAAGACGCCAACAAATTTGCCGAATACCTTTTTAATGCAAGGCCATACAAACAAAACAAAAACAAATTCAACATATGGGCCATTAAAGCACCCTCCAAAGAGTCCGGCACGGATATACCCGGTGAAAGTGTATGGAAAAACACACTGGTAGAATCAAGTTTTTACACGTTTGACACCGAAAGATACCTCATGACATCGGATAATAAAGATCTCCGTGATGTTGCTTCAAATGCACCTTACGACCAGATATATATAATTGCCAACACAAGTAAATACGGCGGTGGCGCCATATACAATCATTACGCCGTCAGTGTGAACAGCAGCCCGTATTCTGAATATATTTTCACCCACGAATTCGGCCATTCTTTTGCCGGGCTGGGCGATGAATATTATGATTCCGAAACATCCTATAATGATTTCTATCCCCTTGATGTCGAACCACCCGACCCGAATCTTACTACCCTCGTTAACTTTGAATCGAAGTGGAAAAACCTTATTGATAAAGAGACTCCGATGCCTACGCCCAACGATCCGAAATACAAAGGCAAGGTAGGTGTTTTTGAAGGTGGCGGATATGTTACCAAAGGAGTTTATCGCCCTGCATACGATTGTACCATGAAATCCATCTCCGTGGATAATTTTTGTCGCGTATGCACCATGTCAATAGAAAAAATGATTGATTTTTACACAAAATAATTAAATAACAATTCAAAAAATCAGAAAGGACCAAGATTATGACCGTTACAAAACTTGAACAAATGTTCGACCTGCTGAAAAGTAAATCAAAAAAAAGACTGGTAGCAGCTTATGCGAACGATTCCCATACAATAGGCGCCATAAACCATGCCGTGGACATGGGATTGCTCGATGCCACCCTGGTAGGCGACAAAGATACCATAGCAAAGGTTTGTGGCGAAATGAACATTAGTATGGAAAAATTCATTATTGTTCAGGAAGCCGATGAAATAAAAGCAGCCGAAAAAGCTGTTGAACTGATCAATGCCGGTGAGGGAAACATATTGATGAAAGGCCTTGTCAGCTCCGACAAATATATGAGGGCTATACTTAACAAGGAAAAAGGGCTTATGGCCTCCCCCAATTCAATATTGAGCCATGTTACCGTAATTGAAAATCCGAGATACCCCAAACTGATCATCGTTGCGGACGTAGCCATCATCCCGCTGCCCGATCTGAAACAGAAGATCACGATGACCAACTACCTCATACAAACTGCACATGCCCTTGGTATTGAAAAACCTAAGGTCGCTATCCTGGCAGCCACAGAACAAATGTCTGTCGGGATGCCTGCCTGTGTTGAAGCTGCCATCATAACTAAAATGGCTGACCGCGGACAGATAAAAGGCGCTATCATCGACGGGCCATTGGCTTTAGATGTTTGCGTTGATAAAGAAAGTTGCGAAATAAAAAAACTCAACAGCCCCATTCAGGGCGATGCGGATGCCATTCTTTTCCCCAATATAGAAGCAGGCAACGTGTTTTTCAAGACAAATACCAAATTAGCGGGGGGAGAACTCGGCGCGGTTGTTTTCGGAGCTAAAGTACCTGCAGTGCTGACTTCGAGAGGTGACAGCGAAAAAACAAAATTGTATTCCATCGCACTTGCGGCCTGCCTGGCAAAATAAAAATCAAAACTTTATCAAAAATCTAATTACAAAAAAATGGAAAAAAGAAACATCCTGACGATTAACCCTGGTTCTACATCAACCAAAATAGCTGTTTTCAAATCCAACGACCTTGTTTTTACAATAAATATCAAACATCCTGCAGAAGAAATTGAAAAATTTGACAGAATTTCAGATCAGTATGAATACAGAAAAACCATCATTGTAAAAGAACTGGAAAAGGCCGGCATCGCTTTATCATCCATTGAAATAATCATCGGCAGGGGCGGATTGGTAAAGCCCATACCCTCGGGTGTTTATGAAGTGAACGAAGCCATGAAAGCCGACCTCAGGGTAGGTGTGCTGGGACAACATGCCAGCAACCTGGGTGGCCTCATTGCTGATGACCTGGCAAAGATGATACCAGGAGCTAAAGCCTATATTGCCGACCCCGTAGTTGTTGACGAACTGGACGATGTGGCCAGGGTTAGCGGCCATCCCGAATTCGAACGGATATCAATATTTCATGCGCTGAACCAAAAAGCTATCGGTCGTATGCATGCCCAGGCTATAGGCAAAAAATATGAAGATCTCAACCTGATTGTCGTACATCTTGGTGGTGGCATCAGTGTAGGCGCTCATCGCAAAGGCAGGGTAATAGACGTAAACCAGGCCCTCGACGGCGAAGGCCCTTTCTCCCCCGAACGCAGCGGCACATTGCCCGTCGGAGCACTGGTAAAACTATGCTTCAGCGGAAAATATACAGAGAAGGAAATATTAAAAATGATCACCGGAAAAGGCGGCTATGTTGCTTACCTTGGCACTAATAGCGCATATGAAGTGGAGCAAAGAGTCAATTCCGGCGACGAAAAAGCCATTTTTATTCAAAAAGCCATGGCTTACCAGATCGCGAAAGAGATCGGGGCAATGGCAGTAGTGCTTGATTCTGAGGTTGACTCTATTGTTATCACAGGCGGAATGGCTTATGATAAAGCCTTCGTGAATCTCATAAAAGAAAAGGTGGGTAAAATTTCTTCTGTTGATGTTTACCCCGGCGAAGATGAGATGCGCGCATTGGCCATGAATGGAATCATGCTGCTAAACGGAGATATTACTCCCACAGAATACAGATAAATAGTGTTTGCAAGAAAACGTCAATTTCTTCGTTACGCTTGCGCCAAAAATGCTCATTTACATCAGTAAACTCCGCTTTTTGTCGCTTTGCAAGCCTCGAACTTGGCGTTTTCTTTTTGCAAACACGAGTTTTCTTGCAGGCACTAAATAAATACGTATTCTAAAAAATTGTTATAACTTTTTTCAGGTAAAAGGGATTTCTTATTGACTTCCATGATTTTTTTTTGTATATTTACCAATTATTTACAAAAAATACCGTATTCATATATAAACCGGGTCCGAAGTTCAATAATAAGCCTAATAAAAAATACCATGAAAAAAAATCTATTCATCTTTGCAATGTTCTTTGCAATTTTTGCTTTTGTTATATCATCATGCAAAAAAGACACCCCCGATCCGGTTGACACTGTAGTAAAAGGGTATGTTACCGGAAAAGTTCTTGCTAAAAATGGCACAACACCCATTCCTAACGCAACTGTTTTCGTTGATGCAAACGGTGAAATTTATATCACTAAATCCTCAATAAACGGCACTTTCACGCTGCAGGCCCCTGTAGGTGAACAGGTATTGAACATCCAGACCGGAGGAGGAAACATTTTCAGGGCGCAATACCCTGTCAGCATTGCCGAAAATCAGACCACAACCGTGGCCGCAGGAACACTCAAGCTACTGCAGGCCGACAGTCTTGCCTATATCCACGGATTGTACGACAACATTCAGGTTATCATTCAGGACTCGCTGGGATACAGTGTTCAGGAGATATTTGTCAGCGACCTGAACAACCTGGCCATGCTCGAAACCTATGGCGCCATCTTCCTGAATTGCGGCAAACAAGGACTTATGGACTCTCTCAAATACCAAAATCTGCTTACCTATGTACAAAATGGGGGCAGCCTTTACGCCTCCGACTGGGCCGTGGAATACCTTACCGGCGATGGCAATTTTAAAAGTCAGGGTCATGGACACGAGCCTTACGGAATAAAAGCTACCTGCCCTAACGGGCTGCCGGGCGGATTTATTGCCGACAGCACGCTGTGCACTTCAAAAGCCGGCCCGAGCACCATGGTCAATAATGCAACTATAGTCGCACAAGACCTGATTGACTATCTGGGAATTTCAGCAATAAATATTGAATATGATCTGGGTGGATGGGAAGTAATTCAACTCATTGATGCCCCTTGGGAAGTTTTGATTACTGATAATACAACTTACGGCCCTCTCGCTGCAAGATATTACGTCCCTTCCGGAACAAAAGCCATGAATCATATGCTTGAACAAGGCTGGGTAACCATTTGCCATATCCCCCCCGGAAATCCGGCAAATGCACACACGATAACTGTTTCCGTAAATGCACTCCCAGCGCATCTTGCCCATGGTGATTATCTCGGCAGCTGCCAGAATAATGGATTTGGCGGTGTTATCTATTATACAACCTTCCACAACGAAGTACAGCACAATATCAGTTCTGATGTCCAGCATATCCTGCAATATTTTATTTTAAATATGTAACCCTTAAAAAATTAAGATATGAAAACAAAAATTAAACTTCTGTTCCTTGCCCTTGCTGCATCATTGATGGTGTTCAGCGCATGCAAAAAAGAAAGCCACGAACTGGTAATCATCCCGACAGGCGGAGGCCCCTACGGCCCAACATCAGACCATTTTATGGCTGGACTCGGCACCACTCCGGGCTATCCCACAGGCACTGCCTTTACACTACCGGCGAATATATTTATTATCGGAGATATCCGCGGAGGTATTCAGGGTAAAGATTATCAGGTAGATAAACAGAAATATACCGGTCCATTCCCTATTGTTCCTGATGATAAAGCCTGGGTCGACTACGGAACAGGGACTTTTGTTAGTTTATACATTAAATTTTTCAATGCACTGCCTACCCCATCTTCAGTTACGATACCCGGCGGTTTGATTTTTGTGGATTCGGCAGATATAAATGAACATATTGGCGTTTATCAGAAAGGATATATCATGCAATCCATCACTATTCCTGTACCGGCCCTGGATACAGCTTTTGCGCACATAAAAGCGTATTGCCTTAACCACACCTTAGCTCCAAGCAGCTACAATGCTATTTATTACATAGGGCCTATCACAAATAATCCAGATCTGAATCAAATCTCCACAATTATGGCGCCTAAACAATATCCTATCGGAGAAGAAGGTAATATCCAATCCATTATATGGAATGTAACTGATTACGGCTTAACTCTCACCGCAGCAGAAATACAATACCTGAATTCTTTGCCATAGTTTTGTTTTGATAATTGTTGTAAAAAAAACCGGCGATGAAAACCTGCCGGTTTTTTTTTGTTCAGATTTTTTGAAACATTTACATGAAAAAAAATAACTTTGTTTTTTTATCACAGAAAATAAATGAAACAATACCTCGGACTTCTTGATCATGTGTTGCAAAACGGCACTCCCAAATCAGACCGGACCGGCACAGGCACCGTCAGCGTTTTTGGTTATCAGATGCGCTTCGACCTGAATGATGGCTTCCCTTTATTAACTACCAAAAAACTTCACCTGCGTTCAATAATACATGAATTACTCTGGTTTCTTCAAGGCGACACCAATATCAAATACCTGAAAGATAACAATGTTTCCATTTGGGACGAATGGGCCGACGAAAATGGTGACCTGGGTCCCGTATACGGAAAACAATGGCGTTCATGGCAAGCATCAAATGGCCGGACTATCGATCAGATAACACAATTGATACAAAGCATCAAAACCAACCCCGATTCACGCAGGCTGATCGTGAGCGCCTGGAACATCGGCGAGATCGAGAAAATGGCGCTTCCCCCCTGCCATGTTTTATTTCAGTTCTATGTTGCTGAAGGAAAACTTTCATGCCAGCTTTATCAGCGCAGCGCAGATATTTTCCTCGGAGTGCCTTTCAATATTGCATCGTATGCGCTGCTTACCATGATGGTGGCTCAGGTATGCCAACTGAAACCGGGCGATTTTGTACATACTTTCGGGGATGCCCACCTGTACAACAACCACCTCGACCAGGCCAGGCTGCAGCTATCAAGGGAGCCGAGGCAATTGCCGATAATGAAAATAAATCCGGAGGTTAAAGATATTTTCGGATTTCGATTTTCGGATTTCGAACTCCAGGGATACGACCCGCATCCCCACATCAAAGCAGCCGTATCCGTTTAATTCATTAGTAAATCAGATGACAGAAAAAAAACAAATATCCATCATTGTCGCCATTGCCGAAGATTATGGAATAGGTAAAAACAACCAGTTACTCTGGCATATCACTGACGACCTTAAACGTTTCAAAAAAATCACTTCAGGGCACACGGTGGTGATGGGCAAAAACACTTACCTTTCATTGCCATTCCGGCCTTTGCCAAATAGGAAAAACATCATAATTACCGATGTACCTGGCGAAACATTTGACGGTTGCGATACCGTTTATTCCATCCCGGAAGCCATTGAAAAAATGGATGAAAATTCAGAAAATTTCATCATGGGGGGCGCCAGCATTTACAAACAATTTTTCGGTATGGCCCAAAAATTATATATCACTAAAGTCCATATTATTATGGATGCGGATACCTTCTTCCCCAAAATTGACACTGATGAATGGGAGCTTCAGGAAGAAAACGAAAAACAAACCGATGCAAATAATGGTTTGCAATACACATTTTTGACTTTTATAAAAAAAGAAAAATGAAAAGAGCTTTGTTCATACTGCTGACAGCTTCAATATGTATTACATTGCTGCAAGCATGCCATAAAGATAATCCGGACGATCTGAGCGATATGAGGCATGTGCAGATCAGCAATCTGTATGAAACGGTTTCTAATGACATTTTCAAAACTTTTCTATATAGTGTAATAGCCATCAACGACAGTTTGTACCATCCCAATGATTCCACCAACTTCAGATACAACGATCCCTGCATAACTTTCAACCTGGTTCCTTTCGACTCCATAACATGGCCAAAAACGCTTCACATAGTATTTCCGGCAGGCGGCTGCCTGTGTTTTGACGGTATCAGCCGTGCCGGAGAGATGATCGTTGATATACCGGCTGCATCTCTCCCTCTTAATCAAAAATTCGGGATCAGTTTTAATAATTACTCAATTGGAACAATTCCTGTTAACGGGTACAAAAAAATTTACATAACGGACAACAGCAATTATTTGTTTACTGATACATCTTATCTGCAGATCAATTCGGCCTCCCCTGTCATGCAATGGTCATCGTTACATTATTTAGAGTGGATTTTAGGCAGCTCTACGCATCAGAATATCACCGATGACCTTTTTTTATACAACGGCAAAGCTTCATGTATTCCGCTTTCAGGAAGCAGTTCAGATGAAATGAGTTTCAATGTAAATATCATTGAAGCCTTTCAGTTTATCAATTATTGCTATTGGATAGGAAGCGGAAAAGCGGAAATAGTTCCAAACGGATTATCCATCAGAACCGTTACATACCTTGACAGTTGCATCAATCAGGCGATGGTTGGGATTGATAACGAATTTCAGAATATTACCTTTTAAGTTTTTTGCTTTTTCTTTTTGGCAGCCGGAAACAAAACATTGTTAAGTATCAGCCGGTATCCGGGTGAATTTGGATATAGTTCCAGTTTTGTAGGCGGATCATACACAAAATGCTGGTAATCTTCCGGGTCGTGGCCTCCCAGGAAAGTCCACATTCCCTTACCGTATTCTCCATGAATGTACTTTACCTCATCAATAGATTTGTTTTCGCCCATGACAAGCACGCTGGGCTTTACACGTTTTTTATTAAAAGCAGTACTTTGCCCCATAAAGGCTTTTATTATTTGTTCGTGATCCTGGCATAACATGGTCGGCACGGGATCCCATTTTGCGGAAAATTCAAACAAATTAAAAAAATCATTCTGTGGCAAAACTCTTCGGGTATAAGAAACATCAATATCTGATATTTCATATTCATAGGGATTAGTCACAATTTTAAAATCAGTAAAGGCGAAACATTGCGAATAATCCAGTTTTTGCTGGGCTTTTGGATCCATCGGATCACCGTCAAACATCACATCGCAGATATCCACACCCTCGGCTGCAAGAGCAATGTCATAACTGTCGGGCGCTGAACACATGGAAAAAAGATATCCGCCTCCGGCAACAAAATCACGGATTTTTTTCGCAACAGCAAGTTTAAGCTGCGAAACTTTATCATAGCCAAGCTTATTGGCTGTCTCTTCTGATATCCTTTTATCTTCCTTGTACCAGGGGGCATCTTTATAGTTTGCCCAGAATTTTCCGTACTGGCCTGTAAAATCTTCGTGATGCATATGCAGCCAGTCGTATGTAGGCAAAATTCCCTGCAAAACTTCCTCATCATAAACGATTTCGTATGGAATTTCGGCATAAGAAAGAACAAGCGTAACCGCATCGTCCCAGGGAAGTTTGTTTTTAGGAGAATAGACAGCAATTTTGGGAACTTTTACGAGTTTTACTTCATCCATATTTACTTCAGGATCGGCTATTTCGGATAATACTGCTGCTACCTGGGCATCTGAGATTACTTCACTCGAAACGCCGCGGATGCTGCATTCATCCTGAAATATTTTCAGGTACTTGCATATAAAACTACCTCCACGGTAATTAAGCAGCCAACTCACCTCAACTTCATGCTGTAAGATCCAGTAGGCAACTCCATAAGCCTTAAGGTGATTTTGCTGCGAATTGTCCATCGGGATCAGCAAATAGGCGCTGCTGGCAGGCTTAATGAGTAAACAAAATAAAAGAAGTAAAATGATCTTTTTCATTTATCAAAAAAGTTGCAGAATATTATTAACGAATTTACAACGAAGTTATTATACAAAATTTTAGGAAGAACTATCGAAAATTTAAATCAATGAAATTTAAAATGGCACATCCTTTGGCGGTTCGTCGGACTTTTTAGCGGATTTTTTATTCATCTTTGATTGAACAATTTTCGTCTGAACGGGTTCATAAAACTCCTCGTTGGGCTGCATCACAGGCTCTTCAATATCTTTATAAACTTCATAATCAGAGAATCTGCCTATATGTTTCTGGAACCTGAGTTTTACTTCTCCTGTCTGGCCGTTACGGTGTTTAGCAACAATAATTTCAGCCAGTCCGGCGGTAGGGGTATTGTCTTCAAATTCATCAATTTTGTAATATTCGGGACGATAAATAAATAAAACAAGGTCGGCATCCTGCTCTATGGCACCCGATTCACGCAAGTCAGAAAGAATAGGTTTTTTTGACCCCGGACGCTTCTCAACTTCACGGCTGAGCTGCGACAAAGCAATGACCGGAATACTGAGTTCTTTTGCAAGGCCTTTCAATGCCCTTGAAATACCGCTGATCTCTTGCTCCCTCATTCCTTTGGTTTCGACACTGCCCGTCATCAGTTGAAGATAGTCAATAATAATAAGCTGTATACCATGCTGAGCGACCAGGCGACGTGCCTTTGCGCGCAATTCAAATACCGGCAGTGCAGGCGTATCATCAATAAAAATGTGTGCATCTTCAAGTTTTTTTATCCGGCTGTTGAGTTGCTGCCATTCATATTCTTCCAGGTTCCCCCGGCGCAGCCTGTCTGACGGGAGTTCGGTTTCCATGGATATCAATCGCAGTACCAGTTGTATCGCCGACATTTCAAGCGAAAAAATTGCCACAGGCGCGCCATGGTCAATGGCAGCATTTCTTGCCATAGACAGCACAAATGCGGTTTTACCCATGGAAGGCCTGCCTGCAAGAATGATAAGGTCGGATTTTTGCCATCCTGCAGTAAGCCGGTCGAGTTCAGTGTAACCGGTGGCCACTCCGATAGTAGAGTAATCATTGCTTTTGCTGGCCTCCCTTGCTTTTTCTATCTCGTCGATGGCTTCTTTAAGAATATCCTGCATATCACTGTACTTCCTCCGCAGGTTGGTTTCGCTGACATCAAAAAGATTGCGCTCGGCCTTGTCTAACAATTCAAACACATCTGTGGTATCCTCAAATGCTTCCGTAGATATTTCACCGGATATCCTGATAAGTTCACGTTGTATGAATTTTTGCAATAAAATACGCGAATGATACTCAATGTTTGCCGAAGAAGCTACCTTGGAGGTAAGCTGTGCGATATAGTAAGGGCCACCGGCAATATCAAGCTTTGCCATTGTTTTCAGTTCGTTGGTTACCGTAAGTATATCAACAGGCTGTGATGAATTAAATAAATGAGAGATCGCAGTGAAAATATGCTGATGAGACTCTTTATAAAAAACTTCCGGTTTTAATATTTCAATGACATTTGCCAGGGCATCTTTCTCAAGCATCATGGCCCCTAAAACTACTTCTTCAAGTTCAACAGCCTGTGGGGGAATTTTTCCGTATTGTAGCAACGATTGCTCTGTAACAGGGGCTTTTGTGCGTTTTCTTACAATTTCTGCCATAAAAAAAATTAGTTTTCAAAATTAATTGAATGTTTAGAGCTTAATACAAAATAGGAATTAAAAATTTATCAACAAGTTCAGATAACCATGACGGATATATCAGAAATTGTGGGTTTATTCTGATACTTAAGGAAAAGCTGAACAATGGTGATTACATCTTTCTGACAGTAAGTAACGATACGTGCCAGATCTTTCTCTTTCCAGTAAACAGAAGCTACATCACTTCCGCTGATGTCGTCTTTAGGAGTAGGAATATCAAATAAGGCGCTTAATAATTCGAGAGAAGTATAATTTTTATAATCTCCGAATTTCCACATCTCCATGGTATCGAGCAGTTTAACCTCCCAGGGCTTTTTAGATTGTATGTCAAGTATTTCCGGAATCTCAATCCCATTAACCAACATGCGGCGGGCAATGTATGGAAAATCAAATTCTTTGCCGTTGTGCGCACATAGATTATTCTGTTCTTTATTGTAATACTGGTTCAGCAATTGGGCAAATTCCAGTAATAATTTTTTCTCATCATCTCCGTAAAATGATTTTACTTTTATCCCCCCCCCTCTTACATAAGCAACGGAAATACAGATGATCTTTCCGAATTCGGCATAAATACCGGCGCGTTCGTAAATTTCTTCGGGTGTAACTTCTTTACTTGCCTGAAGGTACTGTGTTTTATGCGCCCATAACTTCTGAAATTTTTCAGGCATTTTACAATAATCTTCCCAACGGGGTACGGTTTCAATATCGAGAAACAGTATGTTTTCGATATTCACATTTTTTAGCATAATGGTTAAAGTTGATTGGTAAAGATAAGAATTTTTCTGAAACCCAACAATATTTTTCATCAATCAGCTTCACAACATAGATTGTGGCATTGAAAACATTTGACAAATTTTTCTCATTTATTTGTAATTTTTAACAAAATAAAATACATTTTTTTAATTTTTTATTGTATATTTATACAAAATTTAATATTTTTCATTTTTATTACATTTTTACGCAAATATCAAAATCATGAAAATTATCATATTGGTCATCCAATCATGTTTTGTAGCTTTTACTGTCTTCGGGCAAGGCCTCGTTAATAATGGCGCTTATTTAAGTATTACATCTGCTGCTGTTGTTACCATTGACGGGACGGGGGGTAATTTAACAAATTCAGGCACTATTGACATATCGGGAAAAATGTATGTAAATGGTAACTGGACAAATAATGCAACCATTAACGCTGCAGGAAGTACCATATTTATGGAAGGGACTACTGCCCAGACCATCGGAGGCACCTCACCGACAACTTTTCATAATCTTACCATGCAAAATACCTTCAGCACTTCACCTCAGATAGCGCTGGGCATAAATGCCAATGTAGATAATCAGCTGACCATTGACCCCGGCAATAATGTAAGTCTGTCGACC
>Ga0209098_1000205_pt1 | contig 67015 bp, 50 predicted proteins | sample AD_JPNHW1_MetaG_FD_184429 | JGI IMG/M metagenome (GOLD analysis project Ga0209098, IMG submission 184429) | Active sludge microbial communities of municipal wastewater-treating anaerobic digesters from Japan - AD_JPNHW1_MetaG (SPAdes) (version 2) | ecosystem: Engineered > Bioreactor > Anaerobic...
CCATGTGTTTTTGGTAAACAGTCGCCTGGGCCATTTCTCTGCGCCCCGCCTCGCGGCGGGGACCCTTTCTCCCGAAGTTACAGGGTTAGATTGCCTAGTTCCTTAGCCATGGATCACTCGAGCACCTCAGGATCCTCTCCTTGACCACCTGTGTCGGTTTACGGTACGGGCCGCGTACGGCTGGAGCTTACCGGCTTTTCTTGGAAGCGCATTCACGGCTTCGCTTCGCCCGAGGGCTAGGCTCAACGCGCTAATCCGTCAGCGCGTAGCCGCTACAGCGCTCCGTCCCCGGATCGCACCGCACGCGGGCGCGGGAGTATTAACCCGCTGTCCATCGGCATCGCCCTTCGGCTTAGCCTTAGGCCCCGGCTAACCCTGATCCGATTAGCGTTGATCAGGAAACCTTGGTCTATCGGTGGGCGGGTTTTCCACCCGCCTTCTCGTTACTCATGCCTACATTTGCTTTTCCGGGCCCTCCACCAGCGCTCGCGCGCCGGCTTCGCCGGGGCCGGAATGCTCCCCTACCAGATCGCCTTACGGCAAAATCCAGAGCTTCGGTGGTACGCTTGACGCCCGCTTATTATCCACGCGCGGCCGCTCGACTAGTGAGCTGTTACGCACTCTTTGAATGAGTGGCTGCTTCCAAGCCAACATCCTAGCTGTCACTGCAGCCGCACCTCGTTTGTTCTCGACTTAGCGTACACTTGGGGACCTTAGCTGCTGGTCCGGGTTCTTCCCCTCTCGTCGCGGGACCTTAGCACCCCGCGGCTCACTCCCGGGCAACACGTAACGGCATTCGGAGTTTGTCTGGATTTGATAGGCGGTGAGGCCCTCGCATCCAATCAGTAGCTCTACCTCCGCTACGCTCGACCCGAGGCTGCCCCAAAAGGCATTTCGGGGAGTACGAGCTATTTCTCAGTTTGATTAGCCTTTCACCCCTACCCACAGCTCATCCGAAAACTTTTCAACGTTTACCGGTTCGGACCTCCATGGCGCTTTACCGCCACTTCATCCTGGCCATGGGTAGATCACAAAGTTTCGCGTCTGCTCCGCCCGACTCGACGCCCTGTTAGGACTCGCTTTCGCTTCGGCTCCCCCCGTCAACGGGGTTAACCTCGCCGGACAGAGCAACTCGTAGGCTCATTATGCAAAAGGCACGCCGTCATTCCGATAAATCGGAACTCCGACCGCTTGTAGGCGCACGGTTTCAGGTACTCTTTCACTCCGCTGCTCGCGGTGCTTTTCACCTTTCCCTCACGGTACTGGTTCACTATCGGTCTCTCAGGAGTATTTAGCCTTGCCGGATGGTCCCGGCGGTTTCGGACAGGGTTCCACGTGCCCCGCCCTACTCAGGGTTGCGCCGGCTCGGTGCTGGATTGCGCGTACGGGGCTCTCACCCGCTACGGCCCGCCCTTCCAGACGGTTCCGCTTCTCCGCACCTCGCCTCGCGGCGTCCCTACTACCCCGGGCCCGCCGTAACGGGCCCGGTTTGGGCTCCTCCCCTTTCGCTCGCCACTACTCAGGGAATCACTGTTGTTTTCTCCTCCTCCGGGTACTTAGATGTTTCAGTTCTCCGGGTTTGCCCCGCGCCGAAGCGCGGTGATACCCCTTCCGGGTACCGGGTTGCCCCATTCGGACACCCGCGGATCAACGGCCATTTGCGCCTCCCCGCGGCTTTTCGCAGCTTGTCGCGTCCTTCTTCGCCTCTGAGAGCCTAGGCATCCCCCATGCGCCCTTGCACACTTCCTCGCGGATCGCTCGGCTCACGCCTCGCCCCGCGCTCCTCAAATATATCTCTACCTAAGCTGGTACGGCTCGCGCCGTACGCTTGATTGTTCTGTTATTCTTACTTTTTTCACAACACCACGTCAAAGAACGAGTTCACTGTGGAGAATAAGGGAGTCGAACCCTTGACCCCCTGCTTGCAAAGCAGGTGCTCTAGCCAACTGAGCTAATCCCCCTCGCCGTAGTCCCGCGCAGATTTGAACTGCGGACCCCTACATTATCAGTGTAGTGCTCTAACCAAACTGAGCTACGGGACTCTCCGGGCCAGGGCCTTAGCCCCACCTAAAGAGATCTCTCTCGTTTCCAATACCTAAAACGCGAACGGCACCAAGGCCACAGGGGGCGGACCCGACGGCCGGACCCCAGAAAGGAGGTATTCCAGCCGCACCTTCCGGTACGGCTACCTTGTTACGACTTAGCCCCAGTCACCGGTTTCACCCTAGGCCGCTCCTCTCGGTCACGGACTTCAGGCGCCCCCGGCTCCCATGGCTTGACGGGCGGTGTGTACAAGGCCCGGGAACGTATTCACCGCGCCGTTGCTGATGCGCGATTACTAGCGAATCCAACTTCACGGAGTCGGGTTGCAGACTCCGATCCGAACTGGGACCGGCTTTCGAGATTAGCGCCCCCTCGCGGGGTGGCTGCCCTCTGTACCGGCCATTGTAACACGTGTGTAGCCCCGGACGTAAGGGCCGTGCTGATTTGACGTCATCCCCGCCTTCCTCGCGGCTTACGCCGGCAGTTCCGCCAGAGTCCCCGGCATTGCCCGCTGGCAACTGGCGGTAGGGGTTGCGCTCGTTATGGGACTTAACCCGACACCTCACGGCACGAGCTGACGACAACCATGCAGCACCTCGCACCCGGCCCCGAAGGGCTGCGCAGTTTCCCGCGCATTCCGAGTGCGTTCTAGCCCGGGTAAGGTTCCTCGCGTATCATCGAATTAAACCACATGTTCCTCCGCTTGTGCGGGCCCCCGTCAATTCCTTTGAGTTTCAGCCTTGCGGCCGTACTCCCCAGGTGGATGGCTTAATGGTTTCCCTCAGACGCTGACGGTGTATCGCCAACATCCAGCCATCATCGTTTACGGCGTGGACTACCAGGGTATCTAATCCTGTTCGATCCCCACGCTTTCGTGCCTCAGCGTCGATTTCGGCCCGGCGAGCTGCCTTCGCAATCGGCGTTCTGCGTGATATCTAAGCATTTCACCGCTACACCACGCATTCCGCCCGCCTCGACCGAATCCAAGGCCCCCAGTATCAACGGCAATCCTACGGTTGAGCCGCAGACTTTCACCGCTGACTGAGGGGCCCGCCTACGCACCCTTTAAACCCAGTAAATCCGGATAACGCTCGGATCCTCCGTATTACCGCGGCTGCTGGCACGGAGTTAGCCGATCCTTATTCCCGGGGTACCGGCATCGGGCGACACGTCGCCCTTATTCTTCCCCCGGAAAAGCAGTTTACAACCCGTAGGGCCGTCGTCCTGCACGCGGCATGGCTGGTTCAGGCTTCCGCCCATTGACCAATATTCCTCACTGCTGCCTCCCGTAGGAGTCTGGTCCGTGTCTCAGTACCAGTGTGGGGGACCATCCTCTCAGACCCCCTAGCCATCGTCGCCTTGGTGGGCCGTTACCCCGCCAACAAGCTAATGGCACGCATGCCCATCCTCTACCGGATCGCTCCTTTACCCGCTCCCCGATGCCGGGGTGCGGGGCGATGGGGTATTAATCCGCCTTTCGGCGGGCTATCCCCCTGTAGAGGGCAGGTTGCATACGCGTTACTCACCCGTGCGCCGGTCGCCGCCAGTGTATTGCTACACCGCGCTGCCCCTCGACTTGCATGTGTTAGGCCTGCCGCTAGCGTTCATCCTGAGCCAGGATCAAACTCTTCGCTGTAACGAAGATCTTTTGACACTGTTGTTTTTCCGTATCCTGGCCGTCTTTATTTGTGTACGCCTTCCTGTGTTCCTAAATCTTTTTTCCTTGGTGCCATCGCGTCAAAGAACTCATCGGATATATTTCGTGCGCCCCGCTGGGCGCGCTCTCCGTTCTGTTTTACTCCCCCGTTTCTTCCGAACCGGGCTGCAAAGGTAATCAACTTTTTCTCTCCTCCAACTCCAGAGCCGAAAATTTTTTATCTTTTTTTTCGAGCCCGCTCCATCCCCCTCACCACGTCATGTATCCCCTGCAAAAGCGGGTGCAAATATAACGGGTTTTTCTCTTTCTGCAATAGGTGAAAAAATATTTTTTCATTTTTTTTCGATAGTTTAATTCATCTGGCTGAATATCAATGTGTAATTTTTTAAAAAATTTTCGATATTTTTATACTGTTATTGAGTGACCTGAAAATAGACTATCTTCGCATACCTATATTATATATAGGAAATGGTTAAACACTGTAAACCTAATTGTATTATTAATAATGAATTCAAAAGAAAAATTAGTTATTATTCCTACCTATAATGAGAAGGAAAATGTAGAAAATATTATAAGAAAGGTATTCTCACTTATTGGGGCATTCAATATTCTTATTATTGATGATGGATCACCTGATGGAACTGGTCTTATTGTAAAAGAACTTCAAAAGGAATTCGGTGAAAGGCTCTTTCTATTAGAAAGAAAAGGTAAGTTAGGTTTAGGCACAGCATATATTACTGGTTTTAATTGGGCAATTAAAGAAGGCTTTGAATATATTTTTGAGATGGATGCGGACTTCTCCCATAGCCCTGATGATTTAATAAGACTATATGAAGCCTGTAAGAATGGTGCTGATGTAGCAATTGGATCAAGATATATTTCAGGTGTAAATGTAGTAAACTGGCCTATGGGGCGAGTACTTATGTCTTACTGCGCATCGATGTATGTAAGAACAATTACCCGGATGAAAATAATGGATACAACTGCAGGGTTTAAATGTTACCATATAGAAGTGCTCAAATCAATAGACTTTGATAAGATCAGGTTAAAAGGGTATGGATTTCAGATTGAGATGAAGTTTACTGCATGGAAACTCGGGTTCAAGATTGTAGAGGTACCTATTATATTTACTGATCGTAAGATGGGCGCATCAAAGATGAGCGGAGGTATATTCAATGAGGCTATGTGGGGCGTACTAAGAATGAAGATTGGTAGTTTCTTTAGAAAGTACAACAAGGCCAGCAAAAACTAAAACAATTAACCATAATTGCTGTTAATCGGGTATGGCTAAACTTGGTATTGCAAACGCAACGCTAGTAAATGATGGTCAAATCCTAAAAGCTAGCATCTTAATCCATGACGGATTAATTGAACATATATATACCAATAATCCCAAAGATATTTACAGTCAAAAAGTAGATCAACTAATTGAGGCTGAAGGCAAGTTACTTTTCCCGGGGGTTATTGATGATCAGGTTCACTTTAGGGACCCAGGGTTAACTCACAAAGGCGATATCTATACAGAATCAAAAGCTGGAATTGCTGGCGGGGTTACCTCGTTTATGGATATGCCCAATACTAATCCACAAACAACAACAGTTGAACTGCTTAACGAGAAGTTTAAAATGGCCGCTGGCAAATCGATGGCCAATTACTCTTTTTACTTGGGTGCCACAAATGATAATATCGATGAAATATCTAAAATCGATCCAAAAAGGGTATGTGGATTAAAGGTGTTTATGGGTTCATCAACTGGGAATATGCTGGTTGACAAAGCTGAATCGCTTGAAAAAATCTTTAAATATGCTCCTGTACTCATTGCAACCCATTGTGAGGATGAAAATACAATCAGGGAAAACATTACAAAATATCGTGAGAAATACGGAGAAAATGTCCCGTTCCATTGCCACGCCGAAATCAGAAATGAAGACGCATGCTACCTTTCGTCATCCTTTGCAGTAAGTCTTGCAAAAAAATTCAATTCCAGACTGCATATACTACACCTGTCGACAGGAAAAGAACTTGACCTTTTCGAAAGTAATATACCATTGTATAATAAGAGAATAACTGCTGAGGTATGTGTTCATCACCTTTGGTTCTCAAACAGTGATTATAATGAACTTGCGTGGCGTATAAAGTGGAACCCATCAATAAAATATGAAAACGATCGATTGTCGCTGATTGAAGGATTAAAGCAAAATCGGATTGATATTGTTGCTACCGACCATGCTCCACACCTAATAAGTGAGAAAGATGCAACCTATTTTAAGTCAGCCTCGGGCGGGCCAATGGTTCAACATTCATTATTAGCAATGATTGAGCTTTCCAAGAAAGGGTATTTCCCCCTCGAACTAATAGCCCAAAAAATGTGTCATGCCCCTGCTATTATATATGGTTTAGAAAAGAGAGGGTTTATAAAAGAGGGTTACTATGCCGATTTAACGCTTGTTGATCCAAACCTAAATTGGCGCGTTCAAAAAGATAACCTACTTTATAAATGTGGGTGGTCGCCACTTGAGGGGCAACAACTTTCGTCGAAGGTTACTCATACTATAGTTAACGGTATTGTTATATATGAAAATGGTAAATTTGACGAGAGTTTCAGAGGGTCTGAACTACGTTTTTCACGATAACTAAAATCATTGATCATGAAATCTGTAAATCTTCTTTTTATTGGACTAATCGTACTAGTAATGGCAACCTCCTCTTGCAACAATAAAAAAACCGAGGTTGCTAAAGCAAATTTTGCAATCACACCCGGAGGAGCAACAGTTATTGCAGATAGCCTTATATATGGAATTGAAACACATGAAAACGAGAACTCAGATCTTTCAGAAAACGAAGCTTTTAAATCATTTCTACAAGATAAACTGATAAACTACGTTTTCGATCAGGTTTATAACGGGAAACTGAAAGCCTACGATTTCTTTTCGGACAAAGAGCTTAGCATAAAAGAAGTTCGTGAGATAGAGAAAGCGGAATGGTTTAGTCGTTCAAAGGTTGGGAAAATCCAATTCAACGAACAATGGTATGTCGATAAGGACGGTATTTTAAGGAAACGGGTTTATAGCATAATTTTAGGTGTAGAAAATTATAGTGATAAAGGCAATTTTATCAACTACAGGGCACTTTTCAGAGTGAAATTCTAACTTAACGTTGAATTAAATCCATAACGAAACGGGCAGTACTCCTTGTCCGCTGTTGCATGTAAACCTGCCGTTCACCAATTTGCTCATTAATTGCAGTGGCGGTATAGTGTCTAATTGTGAGCAATTCAAGGTTTTTGTTATACTTAACCACAAAATCTTTCTTTAAATCCTCAATTGCAGCAGGGAGGTAATGCTTCTCCTCGTCAACGCAAACTGAAAAGGTAATAGCAGATGTGTGAATCATATTCACCTTTACACGATGCTTATAAAGCAGTGCAAAAATCTGACTTAAACTATCCTCAATTACAAATGAGAAATCTCGAGGAGTCAAGGATATCAATACCTGATTTTGCTTAAGTACTAATACTGGCGGTAGTTGAAGTGGAACATCTGAGTGAAGTATCTTCGTTCCAACAGCATCTGGGCTCAAAAATGATTTTACGTAAAGAGGTATCTTTTTATTTTGTAATGGTTTTATTGTTTTAGGGTGAATGATTTGTGCTCCGCAGTATGCAAGTTCAATAGCCTCTTGAAATGAAACAAAATCAAGTTTACAAGTATTCTTAAAAATCTTTGGATCGGCATTTAGAACGCCCTCAACATCTTTCCATATTGTTACATCTTCAGCGTTAAGAAGGTTTGCAAGGATTGCAGCAGTATAGTCTGATCCCTCTCTACCTAAAGTAGTAGTTGTATTAAAAGTGGTTCCAGCAATAAACCCCTGGGTTAGATATATACTTGTATTAATAAAGTTGAAAGCTCTTTCCGAAAGAAACTGAGAATCGCGATAATCGATATTTCCTTCACGATAGTTTGTATCTGATCTCAAACAACTACGGGCATCAATCCATGTATTCTTTATCCCTTGCACATTAAGGTACTCGCTTACAATTGAAGTCGATATTAATTCTCCATAGGAGACAATTTGATCGTAGCAGAAGTTGTAATCCTGATTTTTATTCAAATTAATAAATTTGATTATCTCCGAAAATAGCACCTCAACCTGATTCCTTATTGTGGTATTGTGGGAGTTAAAGAGAACATCTGTAATATCTAGATGATATTTTTTGAGTTTTTCAAGATCCTCCGCATAGGTAGCATCATTTTCGAGGTATTTAGCAAGTATCAACTCAAGAGCATTGGTGGTTTTACCCATTGCCGAAACAACAATCACCAAATTTGATGAATACCGTTTAACAACGCTTGCTAAATTTTGTACTCCCTCGGCCGAACGAACCGATGCGCCACCGAACTTAAATACTTTAATACCCTGAGCTGACATAAATTCGAATTTTTAAAATGCACAACAAACTTAGTGTAGTGAATTTAAATATCAAATAAAGTTATCAACTAAAACATCGGAAAATACAAGCGCAATCGTTTTAAGTCTAGAAAAAACGAATCAATTTAAGGTCAGTTAGGTTAAATTTTTCTACCTTTATGGGGTAAATTTTGAAGAAGAAACCGCAAATGGAAGGATACAAGATAAAGACTCTCACACAGTTCATAATTGAAAGGCAGGCGGATATTCCTTATGCTACGGGTGAATTTACTCGATTACTTTACCATGTTGGAGTTGCCGCAAAAATTATCAATAAAAAAGTGAATAAAGCTGGATTGGTTGATATTTTGGGTGCTGCAGGAGATATAAATGTTCAAGGAGAGGAACAGAAGAAACTCGATCTTTTTGCAAATTGGCATCTGCTTCAAGCATTACGTTATAGCGGAGAGTGCTGTGGTGCTGCATCCGAGGAAGATCAGGAGATTATTACTTGGGATGATGACCTTTCACGAGATGGAAACTACATTTTTTGTATGGATCCGCTTGATGGCTCTTCGAATATAGATGTAAACGTTTCGATTGGAACAATCTTTAGTATATATAAAAGGGTTAGTCCTCGTGGAGAAAAGCCAACTATTGAAGATTTTCTCCAGGGTGGAAACAAACAGGTTGCCGCTGGCTATATCATATATGGATCATCTACCATGCTTGTTTATACTACTGGTAGAGGAGTATATGGCTTTACACTGGACCCATCAATAGGTGAATTTTGTTTATCAAACTATAGCATCAACACCCCGTTAGATGGTAGTATATACTCTGTAAACGAAGGGAACTTTGAGCATTTTCCACAGGGAGTAAAAGATTATATTAACTTTTGTAAACAAATCGACAAATCCTCAGGAAGGCCATACTCTGCACGTTATATAGGTTCTCTGGTTGCCGATTTTCACCGAAACCTCTTAAAAGGTGGAATCTTCATTTATCCCCAAACCGCAACTGCACCTAAAGGAAAATTACGTTTAATGTATGAGTGCAATCCAATCGCCTTTCTTGCAGAGCAAGCGGGAGGTAAAGCATCGGATGGCAAGCAAAGAATTCTTGACATTAAGCCCGAAACTTTACATCAACGTGTTCCTTTTATTGTAGGCTCAACCAATATGGTGAAAAAGTTGCAGGAGTTTTTAAATCACGATTAGAAATAGTTAACCTTACTTAAGTGTGATTAGCAACTAGTAAAACATAAAACTCCTTCGGAAAATTTCACATTTAAAAAAAAGTAAATAGCGATATATCTAAAAAATAAAGCGTAATCAAATGATTACGCTTTATTTAAATATTGATTTCCTTATTATGTTTTACACATTGAATAAAGATTGGCGTTCTTATATAAAGTATTTAAATTTTTACCTTTATATAGTGCTCCACTTTATTATCCTTAGTTAATAATAAACCGTCTTCTTGAATTTCACAAGTGTTTTCTTTATCGGAAAATATGTTATTCCCTTTGGGATAAAGAACAAGATCTTTCCCTCTTCTTTGAATAATAATGAAGGTACCTTTATTCACTACGTTAATTTTTTCACTTTCTTTATTTTCGTGGTAATAGCTAGTTTTTACGGGTAGTGATATTGTAACAGCAGTATTACTTGTAATAGGTCTCTCCGTGACGGTCGTCTGTGTAGTTTTTTCAGTAATAGTGGTTTGTGTTTGTTTAATAATTGGAACACCAAGCATGTCCTTTATCATAGATTGAACCACATCAACTAAATCATTTACCCCATCTTTAGTTCGGGTTGTTTTTTGTTTATCAATACGGGCTGTTAATACTTCTATCATTTTACATGAGATGTAATAATTAGTGCCTAAAGAAGTAATACTGCTTACTAACACATAATTTGCCCCCATTCTTTTTCCTATTTCACTTATTTGTGAATCATCAACTAACCCACCCATTTGAAATTTGTTCTCTTCCAAAACTTTATTAATTAACTGCCTTTCAAGAACTGTGTAACCATCTCTATTCACGACAGAAGAGCTTATTTCTTCGCGAACAATTTCCTTGATGGAACTTGTTGCGTCCCCAGCAGGATCAAACACAGCGACTTTTTTCTCTTGCGCTACTGTACTCAGTGTAATAAATGCGCTTAAAAATAGAAACGCACACTTTTGTAATGTTTTCATCTTATTCTTAGTTTTTTATCATTGGTATTATTTTCTCAGCAAGTTTTTCGGCTAAATCTTTGAAAGCGATCTCTATAGCCTTGTCTTTGTTTCCATTTGTCCAACCACCTTTAGCTTCTGCCATGCCAGGTACCAAAGTTTTTTGTGTATGAGTATTGTAAACACTCGCAGTAGCATTGGCAAAACAAAACACCATGTTATCGGGTGCATCGTTACAACGAACAAAGCGAGAATTTACTTTAACTATGTAATCTGCTTCATCCTGAGATTCAGTAAAGTTGCAGCCACAACCTTTTTCGGTAATTATCCCTGGCAGTCGGTTTGTAATATACCCAACTGGTTGTCCATTAACCGTTTCTACACATTGCAAATAGATATAAATGCTATTCTCTAAATCGGTTATAGTTTGAGTAAGTGTATTTCGCAAACGTTCGCTCCTGATTTGCTGCAGTGTGTTATCATCAATCTGCTTATCTGTTGCGGTAAGTAAATCTTGTGCGTAAAATACCTTTGCGAAAAGTTTTATTATGCTTTCGCACTGTTTGCGGGCTTTCGCCTTATAACCTTTTTGGGTGAGTTCACTAGCGCTCTGTAACTCCCCTTCAACTTTATTCAACCACAATGATATTTGTTTCTGGTAGTAGCTAGCTAGATCAACTTTGCTAACATAAGCAAAAGCGTAAACAGTACTATTTTTACTATCGTAGTAACTATCCACCTTGCTACCAACTACATCGGTTTGAGAAGTAGTTTTTACTTCCGAAGAAAATTTTGATCGAATTTGCTCGTCAATACTGCTTCCACTGATGCTTTCATCTGTCAAAGTTTTATTACTGCTCACCACAACCCTTACGCTACCAGATAGTTCGTCAATTGCTAACTGCTTTGCACGATTTAAGGCCTGTTCAGGTAACTCGCCCTGACCAATAGAGACTTCTGAAAAACCAGTATAATAGGTTTCTTGAGGATATTGTTTATTTCTTACATTACTGTCCAGCCATAATGGAGCATCTCCTTGAGCCATAATTATAGTTGGGAGTAACATCCGTATTATTGTAGTTAAAATTATAAATTGAGATTTTTTTCGGATCAATAGTTTATGGGTAAATATGTTATTCATAGTTTTTATATTAATTCTTGATTATCCCATTTTATTGTTTTTTATCTATAGCCGATTGCTTGCTTCAAAATTCGTTTCCCAATAAAATGGAACTTTTACAATTAATTATCAAGTTAAGGTTTTTCAAACCTTATGTTTAAAAAAATAATCAATAGGTAAAACTAATTGTCTTTCGTTTAAGGGCACAATATAAAAAATATATTCAAACTAAATGAAATTAAGCCTTACTAATATACCTTTTTGAATATGTATTAAAAAATTGAAACATTCTAATGTGGCATTAATATAAGTTATATCAAATTTGATAGTCAATAATAATCATCTGAAAAGAAATAGTTCTCAAGTTTTCTCTACATTTGAATATCAGATCAAAAAGAAATCAAATGGAAGGTAATAATCATATCTGGCAATTCTCCCGTGTTGGGGGAGTTAATAGGGTAAACATAGAAAATGGAAGCGATCTACTTGCACTTGAGTATTTAGATCAAAAACTCTGGACCGCATTGAGTTGTCCTGTACATGGTTTAGAGATTGATCCTAAAACACTAGAGCTAATAGATACTGATCAAGATGGAAAAATAAGAGTTCCTGAAATTCTTGAGGCAGTTAAGTGGATCACTTCTCTGATTAAAAATCCTGATGATCTAATTCATAGAAACACCTCTTTACCATTAGCATCAATTAACGATAGCACCCCTTTAGGTAGCCAACTACTTGCTTCCTCAAAACAAATTTTATCAAATCTTGAGAAACCAGAATCTTCAGAAATTACTGTTGCAGAAACCTCTGATACTGTTGCAATATTTGCTAAAACCAGATTCAATGGCGATGGTATAATTACTGAAGAATCCACCGATGATCCCGATCTGAAAAAATTCATTAATGATATTATACTTTGTGTTGGCGCTGTAATTGACAGAAGTGGTAAAAATGGAATTTCCTCCGAACAGGTTGAATCTTTTTTTAAACACTGCGAAGATTATTCAAATTGGTTTGCAAAATCGGAAACGAACAAATCTGACATTCTCCCTTTTGGAGATAATACGGATGAAGCTTATCTAACTTTTTCAACTCTCAAATCGAAGATCGACGATTACTTTTTACGATGCCAGATGGCAGAGTTTGACCCAAAATCTGCTGAGACACTTAATTCTCTAACTGCTCGAATTGAACAAATAAATACGAAGGATCTTCCTACTTGTATAGATGAAATTGCCAGCTATCCAATAGCAAAAATCGAATCAAAAAAACCATTATCATTTGAAGTTGGAATCAATCCTGCTTGGAGGGAAAAACTCCTTAAACTAAAGAAGCTTGTATTTGAACCACAAAATGGAAAAATTCAAGATATTTCAGAAGAGGAATGGATGAAATTGTGCAATAAATTTATCCCTTTTAGTACTTGGAAAGCAGAAAAGGTTGGGACTGCCATTGAGCAACTAGGTCTAACTGCCGTTCGTCAACTATTATCAAGCAATAAAAAAGAAGCAATCCTTGATCTGATTGCTAAAGATAACGCGTTAGAAGCTGAAGCCAATAGCATTATTTTGGTAGATAAACTTGTTCGATACTATCGAGATATTTATACACTATTAAATAACTTTGTAACATTCTCCGACTTCTACTCTCCGGATTCCCAAGCTATTTTCCAGTCGGGTAGTCTTTATTTCGATCAGCGTAGCTGCGATTTGTGTATCAAGGTAAGCGATATGGCAAAACATGCTAGCATGGCAGGCTCAAGCGGAATATGCCTCCTGTACTGCGATTGCTACTCGAAAATAAAAAATGAGCGGATGACCATTGTTGCGGCCCTTACCGATGGTGATGTAGACAATTTAGTTGTTGGTCGCAATGCTGTATTTTATGATAAAAAGGGATTGGATTGGGATGCAACAATTATTAAAATTATTGATAACCCAATAAGTATTCGACAAGCTTTTTGGTCGCCTTACCGCAAAACTGCTCGCTTTATATCAAAACAAGTTGAAAAAGTTGCATCATCAAAAGAACAAGAAGTACAGGGAGCAGCCGCTGCAGGAGTTGAAAAGGCTGGTGCAAAAATAAGCACTGGATTAACCGAGCCTACAAAATCAACTACAGAACCAGTAAAACCGGCACCCTTTGATATTGCTAAATTTGCAGGGATATTTGCTGCTATTGGCATGGCTATTGGTGCCATAGGCGCCATACTGGCTTCAATAGTTGGTGGTTTTCTTGCGCTTACATGGTGGAAGATGCCAATTGCTTTTGCCGGTCTTATGCTAGCCATCTCAGGACCTTCAATGATAATAGCTTGGCTAAAACTTCGCAAACGCAACCTTGCACCAGTACTTGATTCAAATGGTTGGGCTATAAATGCTAAAGCAACTATTAATATCCCATTTGGAAGTACACTTACCCACTTGGCAAGCCTTCCAAAAAACTCAAAGCAGAACTTCCGTGACCCATTCACAAAGAAGAAAAACCCTTGGATACCAATTATCTTAATAATTATTGTCCTTGTTGCTGCTTTGTACTTGCTTTGGCATTATGGATTTCTAGAACAATGGGGAATAATATAAATCAAGTGAGTTGATACAGTTAAAAGATTATTAAACCCTTTTCTAATAATTTAACTGCCAAACTAACCCAAAGTAAATGGTTCTATACTGGTAATAATCAAAATGGGGAGTTGAATAGTTGCTATTGTACTGAATAACGCTCTCGTTTTTAGTATTTAATGCGTTGTTTATAGAAATATATGTGATCAAAGCATAACTTTTAAACTTAAAATATCGGTTTAAGCTCACATCTATTCGATTGTAATTTCCATATTGTTGGTCAAAAAAACTATTGCTGTACTGAGGTTCATAAAAGCCAGTATTCGTATCAAACGTAGAGCTTACAATCGAATTAAAATTTTCACCAGGCCTTCCGGAATAAATTATAGCCAATGAAAACAGCTTAGGATTATTGTATTGTAATGCAATCTTAACCAAATAGCTAAAATCTTTTTCTCCCTTATAGTATTTCTTATCAATTCTAATATCTTGATCTATATATGCATAGGAGAAACTGGCTCTAAAATATTTATAAAAATCCTGCTCTAAGAAAAACTCAGCCCCAAAGGTATTGACCTTATCTAATGCAAAAGTTGAACTTGTGGTTTGTTTTCCGGTTTCAACTTTTGTATAGACTGCAGCTTTTACAATTGTATTTCCATGTTCAAACGAATAGTCTAAGGCTATTTGGTCACTTGAAAGTAAATTGAATCCCTTATAGTAATAGCTAGGAATTGTATAACTATGATATTCCCCTCCGCTCAGTAATAGCGAGTTAGAGGAGTTGATTTTATATTTTAAACCCAATTGTGAACTAAAATAGTAATCTTGGTTATCTGTAGGAATGTTACTTCTCATCCCCGATGAGAATATCCATCTATCATTTATATCCCAGTTAGTGTACAAATAAGCTTCCAGTATATTGTTTGAATTAGTTGTATCATATTTAAAACTGGGTGAACTAGCCGATAATGCATAAAAATAGACAGGGGAATCTCCTTTAAATTTACATTTCTGATAATCTTGCGATACTCCAAATTGGATATTTGTATTACTTAGTACAAACCATTTGTAATTAACTGATGTATATACTTGGTCAATTGTGTTCTCAGAATCAATGTTTCCAAAGTAATATTTACTTTCCGTACTGTTTATTCCACTATTAATACTAAAAACCCCTTTTGTAGAATAGAATTTTAAATTGTTAACAGTAAAAAATCTATTACTTCTTGTTTTCACATCCCCTTTATATGTAAACTCTTCGGCAATTCCGTTAAATCCCTCGTTAAGCAAGTAGCTGAAAGAGTTAAATTCAGTTTTCTTATTGATTTTTTGATAAAAATTCAGGCCCAAGTCCTTTGTTTCGAAACTCTTGATATTTGGCAAACTATTACTTTGAATCCCAACAAATGCATTTGAGAATTGGTAATTACCATAGACCTGAAAGAAGGAAACGTCTTTTTTGATTTTTTGAGAAAGCAAAAAACCTGCACTTGCCAGACTCATTGACAATTGTAAATTGTTATTTTCTATCTTTTTATTAGTTTGAATATCGACTAAACCAGCACTTGTGTTCCCAAAGGTCAATGGCGGGTTACTTGCATACACATACTGACTTGCAATAATTTCGGGATTAAACAAGCTAAAAAAACCTTGATTGGTTAATTGAGTTGCTCGAACGGGATTATAAATTGGAACATCATTAAATACTACCCTCGATCGATCGGCAGAACTGCCCCTAAGAGATGGATTGGCTGTTTCGTCGGTAGTAGTAGATGCTGGTAAAGTTGTTATCGATTTCAAGGGGTCACCCTGTGAAACAGGGTTCAAATAAATATCAAGCTTATTCATCTTAACAACTGAGAACTTCTCGGAGATTGGATCTTGGGCAAAAACAATAACCTCTTTTAACGATTGGGTATTCTCCTCCATTGTAACTATAAATGGCTTCCCAAAATCAATCGTAGCAACCGGAACCATTTTTGTTTTAAACCCTACAAACGAAACAATTAGTGTATCTTTTAAAGACTTGATGCTAATAGTAAACTTCCCATCAAAATCCGTAGTTACCCCTTTCTGAGGATTCGATTTTAGATAAACATTGGCAGCAAACACAGGATTATTGCGTGTATCTATTGCAACTCCCTTTAAAGGTGTTTGAGATTGAGAGTAGTAAGAGAAAAATAAAAATATTGATATAAGGAGAACTCTCATTTATTAATCAATTTCGAGGCCAATTGGTTAATTGTATAGCTTTTAGGGAACAAGTCAATACCTTCCTGAAAATACTTTTTAGCTAATTCCCATTTTTCTTTCTTAATATAAAATTTAATAAGCATCTCGAAAGCTTCTTCTTTCCCCCACGAGGGCAAATAAACATTACTTATCTTTTGCTCTGGTAATGAAATGGCTTTTAGTAAATATTTCTCAGCAACATTACCTCCACCATATTTTTCTGGAGTATAGTAGTCATTGTTCCCAAGTACATAATAGGCTCTAAGGTTAGTTGAATCAATATCAATAGCGGCCTCAGCATTTTGCTTAACTTTTTCAGCAATAAACATTGCTTTCATCCCTTTAAACTGCATTCCAAAGCTTTGGAGTAATGCAAGAAGAGCATAATCTTCAGAGTTTTTTCTTTCCATCTTATCTAACCATTCTATACCCTTATCAATTTCTTTCTCAGCCGATGCTTTGTCCCCTGTATGGAGGTAATAGATTGATGCATAAAACTGTAAGTATGATCGCCAGTATAAGATTATATTATGTGATTTTTCTTTATAAACCTGCTCTAATTCGCTTCCGAGTTTATTCAATGCCTCACTACTCTTAGTCATCATCCCTATTGTAAAAGCATTATAGATTTTTTCCTGAATGCCTACAAGCAACGAATCCGATTGATAGTTTACTATTTGTGTCTCATAGCTCACTGCCTGTGATTTATCTATCAGTTTATTATTCCCTTTACAGAAAAGAAGGATTGTACATAACGGGATTAATAGAAATTGTCTCATAATAAATGTCCTTTTAGGTTTATCAGTACAAGTATAATAATTGTCCAAATTAAGAAATGAATATACCAAGGTAAGCTAAATTGATACATGTTGAGCTGCTCTTTATAGTATTGAGCATAAGATTTCACCTCCTTCTTTAAAGAAATCCGTGTAGCCATTGAGATAGTAAAATCGGAATAGAATGGGTTTGTCTCAAAAACTAGTTGGATTACGTATGCATAAAAAAGAAACTGATTATTAAAGAAATGGTAAAATGATAAAACCAAAAATCCTCCTAGTGTAATAAAGGTTCCAGCATATAAGTAGCAGTATTTCTTTTTACTTTCTTTAGGCCACTTTATCGAAACATAAATATGTGGGTAAGGTGAAGTTGTTAGTCCTATTCTTTGAATTGGAATTCCTAAAACTCTAGCACAAACAATATGTGCAAGTTCATGCAACACTATTAATAAAATGATAAACAATATTATTTGTAATGCACCAGCCATTGTTAACTCAATTACCGTTCGAACTCGATTTTATTAAAAATAAAATAAAAGATAATAGTTGGAATAGTTAGCCATAGCAGTAAATAAGGGCTAAAACCACCACCCCTTAAAATTGCTAAGATTGGGTTTAAGGGTAGTATATTCCCAACAATACCGATAATCTCGTTAAAGTTTTTTACTGGATAAAAAGTATTACTTGTAAAAAGAATTACAAAGTAGAGGAAATTCATTATGCCCTTATCAGCCCCTTTTTTAATACCTGAAAAGGTAATGACTAATCCTAGGAATGAAAAAACGAACAAGCCAACAAAAACACCAAAAACAAAGTTGATTACCTCTGTATAAGTTACGGAATATCCAAACATTAATCGGGAAACTAAGCATAGAAATATAACCACAAAAAGTTGTGTTATTACTCTACTAATGATTAATCCCATAAAATGAAATAGAATGTTAAATGGAAGTTTTCGAAGATACTTTATCAACCCATTTGAATAATACTCTTTTATAACTGGTCCAATGGAGAACAAGCCATCGCTGGCTATTGTCATTCCAATAATACCTGAAAGCAAAAAAGGTATATACCCGTATTGATCTTTACCCCAAATACTCCCAAAAACAATAAATAAAAAGATAGGGAACGCTAAGGTGAAGAATACTGCCTGCTTAATTCTTAAGAAAATTAAAAACTGATAATAGGTTGATTTTACTACTACGTTTACCATAATTCATTGCTATTTATTGATGTAATACAAATAAGCATCCTTAAGATCGACATCCTGCACTGAAAAATTATTTGTATGCCTGTTCACAATACTTAATAAATCAGTGTTTTCATTAAAAAAGACGTTAATATCGCCATTATGCCTATAGTAGGCATAATCCCTAATACTTGTAAGTATTTCAGAACTAGCAGTAATTGTAATTTTTTTTGTTGCGGGGAGATTATCCAATATTTCGGCCGGATGAAGGGGTTTTCCGATAATTCTTCCATTAAAAATAAAACAAATTTTTGAAGCCAAGTGCTCAACTTCTTTCCAGTTATGTGTGGTAAAGAAGACCGTTCTATTCTCCTCTTTAATGGCTTTCCATATCCTGTCAATAATAGTTGGATCCAGATTAGCAAAAGGTTCATCAAGTATAAGTAAATTGGGATTGTGAATTATAGAAAGGAGTAAGCCAACACGCTTCTTCTCCCCTTGTGATAGCTCTTTTAAAAACGAGTTATTTATCTTCTCTATCTCAAAAGTGCTATAATATTTACTTCTAATACTCTCAAAGGATAGCTTATGAATAACTGCAAAGTATTTGATTATCTCATTGACTCTTAATAAAGGGAAAAGAGGCAAGTGATCATAAACAACGCCAACCTTGTTAAAACAACGTTGACTCTTTTCAAAAAAGAGAACACTTCCAGTATTGGAGCTAATATCCCCAAGAATTATATCGATCAGCGTTGATTTCCCTGAGCCATTCTCTCCAAGTAGTGCAAAGGTTTCACCTTTTTCCACAGAAAAACTAACGTCACTTAGTATCGTTTTATCTTTTACCCTATACGAGATATTGAATACATTGATTTCGGTGCTCATAATTCGCAGGAATTTGAATTATCTTTCTTTTTCCCAATGACTATAATGTTGTTTATCGTCTCAAAAACACCATCAACCCCGAGGAAATTATTAACCTTATCGTCGTTGTAACCCCCAATCATACAAGATGATAAATTGATAGCCTCAGCCAATAGGCTGATGGTTTGCCCAACAAAGCCAGACTCTTGCATTAAAAAACGGTAGCCTCTATCGCCATACTTAATAAGGATTCGCTCAATAATCCCGGTTGAAATAATCAAAGCTGAAGCTGTACGCATTTTTACGTAGGGTTCTGCCTGGATCATACCTAAGAGTTCTTCCATGAAATCGCCTTCTTTAATGACTTCAAGTGAATTGACATCTGGTCTGTAATGGTAAAGACCCGAAGGAATATGAGCATTAAAGACAACAACGTACAATTCCAAAGGATACAATCCTCCACCCGAAGGGATGTTCCGTAACCCGATATGACCATTGACATTTACACCAGCAATCTTCGATTTACGGGTAACTCCATACGAATTGTATAACAATATGGTAAGCTCGTTCAACGAAAGTTTATACCCCTTATCGTACTCCCTGATGCTTCGTCTATTTCTTAACACCTTAAATAGGTTTGCCTCCTGCTCACCCTTTGCATAAACGGATAAGTCAATTCTCTTACTTGTAGCATAACATTTATAAGGTTGCGAAGCCCTTGAAATAACATAAGGATTATTGAAACCGCCAATTATTTCCCCTTCTAATCGAAGTGTATGTGATGTAAATTTGGAGTTTTCATGGTATAGCATTGCAATAGAATTTTCAATATTCTTTTTGCCATACAATGAACCGTCTTTTTTATTGTATCTCTCTCTAAGTGTTGTTAAATGCATATTCAGTTGCTTTTGAGTTTATGGGAATGGATGTGGAAATTTGTTTAAGAGATTATAATCATTCGATTTAAATCCCATTTTCTGAGGCACAGAATACAACCGTTCTCCTCCAAGAAAATAAAAAGGATAGGATCCTGCCAAAGGAATCAATTGCGGAATAAATACCTTAATGCTAAAAAATCCGAGCTGCCTTATATCGTGTGTGGTAATATCTTTTAGTAGAACATTGTAGTTTTTATCTTTCATTATTTGAACGATGTGTCGAATTTTTTCTTCATCTGTTTTACTACTCGTTTCAAACAAGTTAACATCTTTCGTTTCTTCTGCATGTACCCATTTATCGAACACATGCCATAAATCTTGTCTTTTGGTATAAAAAATTGAATGGTCTTCAAAGTTTTGAATTAAGTTGTAATCATCCGAAGGGCTCCACTCCTTTTTTTGATTTAGTAAGTACCGGAAATATGGTACCGACTGCCCAATCTCAAGTATTACCTTTTTCAGTGCTTCTCCGTAAGTAAAACGTGTTGAAGATCCAACGGCAATAAAACGACCGTATTCGGTTTCGCCAAAACAGAAGCCAAGCACTGATGGAACATCAATGTCATAGCTAATATCAAAAAAATGCCATTCGTAATTAGCAGGGAAATTAGCATTAATGTAGTCCTTTATATCTTGTGATATTTTTATCTTCTTCGAAACAAGATTTTGCATCCAAGTAATCACAAAGCTATCCCGCTCAATAGACTCGTACAAACCGGTTAAAATGGCTTTGTAGAAATTGGTGTGAGCCGCTAATCCAGTGGATGTATTTGCTGTAATATAATTTTTGTCATGGCTAAAAGGCAAGTAAATAAACTGACCAGGTACCCAAGTTTCCTTTCCATTGGTTAAATCGGAAGTAGGAAACCATGAAACCTCAATATCTTCGGTAAATTTTTTAATTCTAAACCTTTTATTTAGGAATTGTTCATCATGAAAAAGCGCAAATTCGCTGGGATGTATTGCATGTTTCCCTAAATTATTATAAGATGAAAAAACACTCTCATTTAAATCATAGAACGCAGGTGCATAACGTTCAACTGTTTCGCCTATTGTTCCGAGAATTGCATCTTCCCACTTAAACCCACACCCAGCACTCCTTCCCCCATATTTTTCGCCCGAAAGAAATTCAGTATTGCATGGCCATACACTATAGTTAACCATTAAAGGATCAAAATTCATTCTTGGTAGGTTAACTATATGGTATAGAATTCCTAGCTCACTAGAAATTGCATCTAGCCCATTATTTAGTGCAGTAATGCTCATTTTCTTCTATTTTAGGGTAATTTCTTCTAACCATGGTGCAGGATTATACTCTAGTTTTGGCTTACAAACCTCACAGAACGGCTTCTTTAGCAAAGTGTGCTTGGTTAGATTAAAGTCCTTTATGTCTATGTTAATAACAGTTCTCCATGTTACTGGAAGACTCCATTCTTCGATAAACTTCATTGTCTCAAGCATGGCAAGATTTGCAAGAATATTATAAAGTATATCGCTGCTTGGTGCGATATCGGGCTTTGAAGCCATTTTCCGTTGCCTTAAGTATTCCTCATATGAGCTTAGGAAAGTTGGATTATCATGATTGCTTTTAATTCGGCTAATGAGGCAATTATAGCACCCTGTTTCACTACCATAAAATAGAGGACCTACTTTTAATGATATTTCCTCAATTCCTCCCACAAAAAGCCAAGGAACATTGCACTTTAAAGCCGATTTGTTAATAATTTCCACATGATATGGAGACCATTCGCTCGCATCAACAATAAGAAAATCAGATCCTTTAACGATCTGATCGATGTCCTCCTTTTCGTTATAAGAATAAAGGTTGACTTCTTTAAAAGATTCTTTTGCTGCTTGTAATTTTATTTTTTTGGCAAGTTCTCCTTGTCCAAAAATGGCTAAAACAAAATCCTTAACTTGTTTCCTATTATATGAATATCCGTAACTATTACCAGTGTTGGGAACTGCAAATTCGGTAGAAAATTCTTTTGGCAGTAAGTCATAGTCGTTGAGAGTCTTAAGGACAGTCAACACCTTTTCTTCATTTGATTTTTTCTGCAATTTCGACTTAAGCTCCTTTAATGAAATATCACCTTTTTTAGTAATCTCAGAAACGGCTTGTAAAAAAATGTCCTCTTTCTCTTGATCGTCAAACTCTAAAGTATAGCAATAAGTTTTAGTTCTTAACTGATAGCAAGAATTGTTTTCGTCTTTGAAAATGTCAAATTTTTCGATCATAAATCCAATTATTATAAATGTTTAAAGACAAATGGACCTACTCTATTTGGCAAGCCCATTTGTCAGTTTAAAAATTATTCAACAACCTCTTCTTCAGTTCCCCAGCAGCAACATGTGTTACAGCAGCAGCAGCATCCAGCAGCAGCAGCATTCAAGTCATGTCCGAATGACTTTCTTGAAAGTTTTGTGATTTTCATAATAAAAGGATTTAGTTAGTAAATGATTTAGGATAATTATTTTTATTATCCTATTTTAAAACAATATTAAATATTTTTTTACACTTAAACACATTAATACATTTTTTTATTTATTGGTATCATTATTATGCTTTATAAATATATAATTTATATTGTTATTTGTTGTATGCCTTGATAAAACATGTCGGTATAATTCTATATTTTTATCATTTATAAATTGTTAGTGTTCCTTTTTTGTGCATATTTCAAATATTATGGTTAATTTTTCACATTAAACTTAAGTTGAGTAAGATATATGAGTTGTTTACTCATAGGTTTTACTGTTTTTGTTCTATTGAAGAAATCAATTTGAATTATTATTAGTCCGATTTTGGATATAAGCTATCATTATCAAATCATAGTGACTATTGCAATCTAACACATTAGATATTCTAGCATAATAATAAAAACCGGCTACCTTTGCTCCCTGAACTTTTTGAAATTTAATGGAACAGGAGCGGAAAATTGAAAGTGTTCTAGATATCTACCTTAACAATGATAATTCACTACGAATTGTCGATAGTATCTCGAAAGGGCAACATCCGAACATTCTACTAAAAGGATTGGCAGGATCGTCAATTGGTCTTGTTGCAGCATCGTGTATAAGAAAAACAAATTGTCCATTCCTATTTATTCTTGGAGATAAGGAGGAGGCAGGATACTTTTTCAACGATCTTTCGAATATTCTTTCACCAGAACAAATATACTTCTTCCCATCGTCCTATAAACGCTCCGTACAGTACGAGCAAACCCTATCGGAAGCTGTAATTCAACGAACCGACGTACTGAATCTATTACCCAGACTTCACCATAACCCAAATCAAAACATTGCAATTGTAACCTACCCCGATGCCCTTTTCGAAAAAGTTGTTACAATTGAAAACCTTGAGAAAAATACTCTTATAGTACGAAAAGGTGAAAAAATATCACCATCCTTTATAACGGACTTACTTGAGGAGTACGGATTTGAAAGGGCCGATTTCGTTTACGAACCGGGGCAATACTCAATTCGTGGAAGTATTGTAGACATTTTCTCGTATTCTGCTGCAGACCCCTATCGTATCGACTTTTTTGGCGATGAAATAGAATCGATTCGAACCTTTGATGTTGAAGACCAACTTTCGCGTGAAAAACTTGATGAGATAACGCTAATTCCAAACATGCATACCAGCAATGAAGGTATGTCGCGTTCTATAATCACAGAGTTGTTACCTGATAAAACATCGATATGGGCAAAAAACTGTGAAGTATCGATTGGCAAGATGAACGAACTTTTTGAGATTGTTGAAGGTATTGAGGGTAACGCTGAGCAGGATGCTTCAAATAGTTTTGCTGATGGGAAGGAACTCTTCGATTACATTAAGAATACCGGAATCATTGAGTTTGGAATAAAACATCTATTCAGACCTGAGCTAACATTAACCTTTGATTGTTCCCCTCAACCGCCTTTCCATAAAAACTTTGAGCTTATAGCTCAAAATATCGAAGAAAATATTGCCAAGGGTTATACAACCTATATACTTGCAGATAACAAAACCCAGTTCGAAAGATTATCAGGCATCTTTCAAAGTATCGATAAACAGATAAACTTTACCCCCATCTCATCTACAATTCATGAGGGTTTTATCGATCATGCTCAAAAAGTTTGCATATATACTGATCATCAACTATTCGATCGCTACCACAAGTTCACCCTAAAGCATGAATTCAACCGAAAGGATGCTTTATCAATCCAAGAACTTGTTAACCTAAAACAAGGTGATTACGTGGTTCACATCGACCATGGTATTGGCATTTTTGGGGGACTAGTTAAGACAGATGTAAACGGGAAGAAGCAGGAAGCCGTTCGATTAATTTACCAAGATAATGATACACTTTTAGTTAACATCCATAACCTGCATCGAATATCGAAGTACAGGGGAAAGGATTCTGAAGCACCTAAGGTTTATAAACTTGGAAGTGGTGCTTGGCAGAAGCTAAAGCAAAACACCAAGCGAAAGATTAAGGATATTGCCAAGGATCTAATTGAACTTTATGCAAAACGTAAAGCCGAGCATGGTTTTGCCTTCGCCCCCGATACCTATATGCAGCAAGAGCTTGAGGCATCCTTTATTTTTGAAGATACGCCCGATCAGGAAAAATCAACAATTGCAGTCAAACAAGATATGGAATCATCGATTCCAATGGATAGGTTGATTTGCGGTGATGTAGGTTTCGGTAAAACAGAGATTGCTGTTCGAGCAGCTTTTAAAGCAGTTGCCGACAGTAAACAGGTGGCCATTCTTGTTCCCACAACTATCCTTGCACTTCAGCATCACAAAACGTTTACCTCTCGATTGAAAGATTTCCCATGCAGTATCGATTTTATTAGCAGGATGAAGTCCGCCAAGGAACAAAAAGAGATTATTCAGAAAATTGCCGAAGGGAAGGTTGATATTGTTATCGGAACACATGCATTAATAAAAGATACCATAAAATTTAAGGACCTAGGATTACTTATTGTTGATGAGGAGCAAAAGTTTGGTGTATCGGCCAAAGAAAAACTCAAACAGCTAAAAATTAATGTTGATACTTTAACCCTTACAGCAACGCCCATTCCTAGAACCCTTCAATTCTCCTTGATGGGTGCAAGGGATTTATCAATTATCAACACACCACCACCTAATAGACATCCTATTTCAACCGAGATTCACGTTTTTAGCACACAGATTATAAAAGAGGCCATTGAGTACGAGGTTTCAAGGGGTGGTCAGGTTTTCTTTTTGCATAATCGGGTTCAAAATATTGGCGAAGTTCAGGCAATGATTCATAAGATTAGTCCGCATGTAAAAACAATTATTGCCCATGGGCAAATGGAGCCAGCAAAGCTTGAGAAAACCATGCTCGATTTTATTAGCGGAGATTATGATGTACTAATCTCAACCTCAATCATTGAAGCTGGGCTTGATATTCCAAACGCCAATACAATCATTATTAACAACGCACAATCATTTGGTCTAAGCGATTTGCACCAGCTTCGTGGACGTGTTGGTCGTTCGAACAAAAAAGCCTTCTGCTACTTAATCACCCCTCCTCTTGAAACGCTTACCAACGAGGCCAGGCGAAGACTAAAAGCTATTGAGGAGTTCTCCGATTTGGGGAGCGGATTCAGTATCGCTATGCAGGATTTGGATATTCGGGGTGCAGGGAATTTGCTCGGAGGCGAGCAAAGCGGTTTTATTGCCGATATCGGATTTGAAACATACCAACGAATCCTGGATGAAGCAATTCAAGAATTAAAGGAAACCGATTTCAAAGGAGTTTTTGATACTGATAAAGGGGTTAAAGAACAATCGTGGAAGCCTGCTCACGCAGATTGCCATATTGAAACTGACCTAGAACTTCTTCTCCCCGATAGCTATGTTAACAGTATTCCCGAAAGGATGCGGTTGTATAAAGAACTTGATAGCATAGAACGTCCAGAAGATTTAAAGAGATTTGAAACCCAGCTAATGGACCGGTTTGGAGCATTGCCACAACAGACCATTGAACTGCTGAATGTTGTACGTTTACGTTGGATAGCAATAGAACTTGGAATAGAAAAAGTAGTGCTTAAAAATGAAACTTTAATTTGTTACTTTATTTCAAATCAGCTGTCACCCTTTTACAGTTCCGAAACTTTTACCAAAATAATTGGATACATCCAAAGAAATCAAACCTTTTTACAGCTAAAAGAGTCGAAAGAGAGGCTGTCGCTTATTGTTAAAAAAGTTGAAAAAATCGATGAGGCTATTAAACTATTACAACAAATTAGTAACTAGCTTAAGAAAAAAATCAAAGGGTGAATCTAATTATTGATATCGGAAACTCGTATACAAAAGTTGCATTGATTGACAATCAGCAAGTTAAAACCATCGAACGTTTTGAAAAACTGTCAATTGAGGTATTAGATTTACTTATTAAAAAATGGCACTCTTCAAAAGCAATTATTTCGTGCGTTGGAATGCCCAATAATGAACTGATAAATTGGATTCAACCTATCATCCCAACAATTATTCTTACAAGCAACACCAAAATTCCGATCACAAACAACTATAAAACACCGAAAACTCTTGGCCTTGATAGAATTGCTGCAGTTGTAGGTGCCAATTACCTTTACCCAGGAAACGACTTGCTCGTTATTGACAGTGGAACTGCAATCACATATGATCTTATTAACAGTAAAGCAGAATATTATGGTGGAGCTATATCTCCAGGCATAATGCTAAGATACAAAATGTTAAATCAAAATACAGCCAACCTACCATTACTGAATACCCTTGAGATAAAAAAATTGATTGGAGAGAATACATCTGAATGTATTGAATCAGGGGTATTGAATGGTGTTCTTGGGGAAGTAGATCATTTTATTGATAGAATAAAAATAAGCCATCCCTCCCTTAAGGTTGTAATTACAGGAGGCGATTCAGATTTCTTTGTTAATAAGTTAAAAAATAGCATCTTTGTGGTTCAAAATTTAGTACTAATAGGACTTAACCGAATACTTGAATTCAATGCAGAACTTTAAAAAATCTTTATTAATCAGCTCGTTAGTTATATTCTCATTTTTTGCTCAAGCTCAAAGTATTTCCACTTATTCACCATATTCTCGTTATGGGATTGGACAAATTCCGACACACGGTTTTGCAGCGACAAAAGCAATGGGAGGTGTTTCACAAGCAGTAAGAAATCCTTATGGTATTAACTACCTAAATCCCGCATCTTATACTTCACAGGATTCAATGTCATTCATATTAGATTTTGGATTTGAAACAGGTGGAACTAAATACGAATCACAAGGACAATCTACAACTAGCGGTTTTGGAGGAATGCATCACTTAGCAATATCGTTTCCTATAACAAAATGGTGGGGATCAAGTTTAGGAATTGCCCCATATAGTCAGGTTGGGTATCAAATTAAGCATTACGAAACTGATCCAAATGTTCTAGCAGCTATTGGTCGTATTAAATACTACCATTTTGGCGATGGAGGAATTAACCAAGCATACTTCGGAAATGCTTTTAAAATTCTTAAAAACCTATCTGTTGGAGTAAATATCTCCTACTTTTTTGGGAGTTTAAATTATACCAACAAAGTCGAGTTTCCTGCTACTTCAACTAAATATTACAACACTTCCGAAAAGAATAGCATTGTAATAAGCGACATAGCGCTAAGATTTGGGGTTCAATACACAAAATACCTAAGCACTGATAAATCTACTTTTTTAATTGTAGGAGCATCATTAGACAATGAAACTAAGATTCGAGCAAAGCGAAAATACTACGCTAAGTGGTACTACGGTAGTTATTCCGATACAATAGAATATAGGGATGGTTCGTATGGTAGTCTGACCTTTCCTAGAAATGTTAGTATTGGAGTTTCATACAGCTATAAGAATAAACTTTTCACATCGATTGAGTACTCAAACCAAAACTGGGAAAATGCAACCTTCTTTGGAAGCAAGCAACCACTTATAAACTCTAATACTTATAGATTTGGAGCTGAATACACTCCAAATCGAGGTGACTTAAAGAATTACTTGATGCGTATAAACTATAGATTTGGCACTCACTACTCAAGTTCTTATATGGAGTTTAATAACCATAAAATTAACGAATTTGGGTTTAGCGTTGGCCTTGGATTTCCATTTAGAAATAATACCAGATTTAACGTTTCATACGAATACCTAAAAAGAGGTACAACCAGCGGTGGTTTAATAAAGGAAACCTCTGGCATTGTTAATTTAAGTTTAACATTTTACGATTTTTGGTTTATCAAAAGGAAGTATAATTAGAACTTGATTAAAACATTCAAATTGATAGCTTGTGATTAATCCTCCCAAAATATACTTATTTAAACCGTTTACGATTATTGTATTACTCTGGCTATCAATACTTACATCCTGCAAAACTGGCGTTGACATTGAGAACGCTTTAGGTGAAAATGAAGATAAGGCGTCCATTATAGCCAAAAACTCGGAAATTCTTTACACTGAAAATGGAAGGGTTAAGCTAAAGGTTATTGCTCCACTTACAAAATACTACCAGAGTAAAGAAGAGCCACATACAGAATTCCCCGAAGGTATTACTGTTTTTACTTTTTCCGATTCAATGGAGGTTGAATCAGAGCTTACCGCAAAATATGCAACCTACTTCGAAAAGAAAGGTTTATGGTCGGCAAGTAATAATGTGGTTGCAAAAAACAGTAAAGGTGAAACTCTAAATACCGAGCATCTGTTCTGGGATCAGGTTAAGAAAATTGTTTACACCGAAGATATGGTTAAGATAACCACCTCCGATGGTATTCAGTATGGAGAAGGTTTTACATCTGATGAAGCATTTAGCAGCTGGGAAATCAAAAAACCAACGAGTTACTACTATGTCAACGATAAAGAAGTATCGCCAACAAAATGAGTAAACTTGCTTATATCCTAGAAATCACTTGGTTAATTCTTTCGATAGTGTGCCTTTTATTAGGAATCTATACAATTGCCTTTACTAAAGACTCGCGGTACATGTTTTTTGTACTTAGCATGCTAGCTTTTTTTATGTACTTAGTTCGAAGAACACGACGCACAGAAAAAGGCTGATTTATTCATCAGAATGAGAAAAACTTCTCATTATTTTTCCGATAATCATCTATTTTTTAAAAATTGAAGCAAGACTTTTGAAAGTCAAAAAGTAAAATTGCTATATTCGTAGCTTCAAAAAAAAGTAATAATAAGAGAACTAAATAAGAATTTAAATGGCTACACTAGAGAAACTAAGAACTCGCGCAGGTGTTCTTCTGGCAATTGTGATTGGAATAGCACTTTTCTCGTTTATCCTTGGAGATTTTGTTAAACCAGGTAAATCGATTTTTGCTAACAACGAGCATGAAATTGCTAAAATAGCAGGGAAATCAATTCCATATCAGCTATATCAGGGAAAGGTTGAAGAAATCTACGAGATTAATAAACTATTCTCAAGAACTACTAATATAGATGAGCAAACAGCAGAGGGCCTAAGAGAACAAGTATGGCAACAACTTGTACGAGAAGATGTAATGGACGAACAGTATAATAAACTGGGATTAGTCTTACACCCTGATGAACTTTTTGATATGGTTCAAGGCAGGAATATCCATCCAATGGTTCAACGGTTGTTTGGCAATCCACAAACTGGCGAAGTAAATAAAGCGGCTATCATCCAATTCCTAAAAAATATGGATTCTGATCCAACAGGCCGTCAAAAAACAATATGGCTATACGTTGAAAACGAGATCAAAGTCGATCGTATTTTTACAAAGTACATTAACCTCGTTCGCAAAGGGCTATATACTACTTCCCTTGAAGCAAAGAGATCGTTAAACGATAGAACCTCAAAGGTTGACTTTGAGTATGTAGTGAAGCCATTCAGCTCAATATCCGATTCATTAGTGAAGTACAGCGAATCTGATCTTGAAAATTATTACAACTCACACAAACAGGATTTCGAACAAAAATCATCAAGGGATATTGATTATGTAATTTTCTCTATTCGTCCATCACAAGATGATAATACTGTTGCTCAAGAATGGATTAATAAGGTAAAAGTTGAGTTCCAAAACGCTGCTGATCCAAAACAGTATGTAACTTTAAATTCCGATACCCCTTTTGATGGTAAAAATTACAAGAATGGCGAATTACCAAAGGAATATAACGATTGGGCTTTTGTTGCAAAAAAAGGCGACATGATTGGCCCATTAACCGATGGAAGCAGCTATAAGCTTGTAAGACTTGCTGAAATTAATTACCTCCCAGATTCCGTAAAAATACGTCATATCCTTATTTCTCCAAAAGAAAATACACAGGAAGCCGTAAACAAAGCTAAGTCTACTGCTGATAGTTTACTTGCAGTAATCAAAAAAGGTGGTAGTTTTGAAAAGTTAGTTATGCAATTCTCCGACGACCCAGGCTCAAAAAATAAAGGGGGCGATTTTGGTTGGATTCATGAAGGTTCACCATTTGATAACGCTTTTAAAAGCAAAAAAGGTGATCTTGAAATTATTGAAACTCAATACGGATACCATATTATAAACGTGGTTGACAAAGGCAAAGATGTGAAGAAAGTTCAAGTTGCTGTTGTTGAAAGAAAGATAACTGCAAGCTCTAGGACTATTCAAGCAACTTACACCGAGGCTTCTCAATTTGCAGGAACCAATAAAACAAGAGCTCAGTTCCTTAAATCGGCCGAAGAAAAGAAATTATCAAAGCGTATCGCTTCAAATTTACTTGAGAACGATCGTAAAATTGCTGGCTTAGATAACCCAAGAGAGATCATTCGTTGGGCTTTCAAAGTAAAAGCAGGTGAGGTTTCAAATGTTTTTGAATTAGGCGAGAATTTTGTTGTTGCTACATTATCCGAAATACGTGAAGAAGGAATTGCTCCACTTTCACAAGTTAGAGATCAGGTTAAGGTAGCCGTTATTCGTGAGAAAAAAAGCGAACTACTTTCTCAAAAGATTAAAGATGCTATGAAGAGTTCACAAAGCATTGAATCTTTAGCACAAACCCTTGGAACAAAAACCGAACTTGCTCAGGGAGTATCCTATAGCTCGTTTGCATTGCCAAATGCAGGTATTGAACCTACGGTAATTGCATCTGCAACTAATTGTTCCGAAGGAAAATTTTTAGGTCCAATTGTTGGTAAATCTGGTGTATTTGCGCTTACAGTAACTGCACAAAACAAAGAAGATGGTGACCTAAACGTAGAGAAGATGAGATTGAGTGGCTCATTTGGTTCAAGAGCTTATTATGAGGCATACGAAGCATTAAAGAAAAACGCTGAAATTAAAGATAAACGCTCAAAATTCTATTAGAATTTCAAAGTGTAACTTAAAAAAAGGAGGGCTTTCGCCCTCCTTTTTTATTTCTCGCTGTGAAAAAATTGATTGACATAAAATAAATCTCTAAATTTCATGGCAAATAACCATATCAACTACACGTGGTTATCGTAAAAGAGTAAAATTGAAATCTAATTCTATTAGATATATGAAAATCAAAAAGCTAAAATGGTTGTGTTTATTGCTGTTGAGTTTAACAGGATGTTACGATTTCTCGCAGTTTGATAATATAGCCGTTGATCCTGTTAACCCATCCTACGTATTCCCTTTGATGCAATCAAAGATTACCTTCAAAGAGCTATCGGAGAGGACTGGTACAAATACTGTGGTTGAGCAGCACCCTGGAAGTGATATGTATTTCGTAGAGTTTAGGGATACTGTTGATGTTGGATCGGCAAAAGAACTATTTACTATTCCTTCAGTACCTTTTAACGATAGCTATATAATACCTGGAGGCTCGATTCCTGGAGCATTTCCTTTCCCTGATTTTAATATCTCAAGCACTTTCGATAATACTTACAACTCTATAGCCGGGGCAGAGCTTAAAAGCATAGATCTTTCTGCAGGTACGCTGCAAATAAGTATAACCAATAATATCAATCATAATATTAGCGGAAACCTTACTATTACGTCGCTGAAAGATAAATTAACAGGGAATCCTGTAGTGCTAGATATACCATCTACTAGTGGTGGAGCAACTTACAATCATTCTATCGATATTACTGGAGATACCTTAGATTTACAACCATCAAGTGCTTACAATACTATTAGCTATACCTTAAATGCAACCATATCGTATGGAGGGTCGCCAAGTTTTACAGGGAATAGCATTTCGGTTAATGTATCGATAAATAATCCAGACTATTCGAAGATAACAGGAAAAGTAAACTACTCTTATGTTCATCCCGACGAATCCTACTCCATTAATCTTTTTGCTTCAACAATATTTGCTGATCAACATTTAGCCATGCCAAAGTTTAAGGTAAAATTCAGAAATAGCTTTGGAATACCTTCGGAAGTGGACTTTACAAGATTCGAGGTAGCAAACAACTCGGGCACCACAAATCCATTGGTAAATAGAGTTGTTGGAGATAGTACTTTACTTATAGGGTCACCAAACCTAATTAATCATGTAACAGGAAGCCAATCAAGTGCACTAACTGTGCTATGGTTAGATTCTCTTAATTCTAACATAGCCGATATGTTTGATATTGCGCCTAAATCCTTAAGTTTTGGTGCAACCTTTAACCTTGGTGATGCATCAGCAAACCACGATTATTTTATAAGAAGTGATAGTAAATTTCAGCTACAATCTGAAATTGAAATCCCTCTTATAGGATGGGTAATTACAAACGAAATTACCGATACCATTTTGAATGTGGATTGGCCCGATCTTGAAAAGGATTATAAAATGGTAGATGATACTACTATGAAAATTAAATTAAAACTAAAGTTTAACAATGATCTTCCCCTTAATATGTATCTACAAATAAAATTCTACGACAGTGGGGGAAATCAGGTAGCCCAACTCTTTGATAGCGATTCAAAATGGTTTATAAAGAGTTCTCCTGTAAATGCCCTAACAGGAGAGTCATCTGGGTCAACATTTGGATACACAAATGTAACGATCGACAAAGCAAAATATGACGAGATGAAGCAGTCACAGGATATGGTTGTCTTTTACAAGTTTACTACAGGGGGAAACTCACATCAGAATATTAAAATCCTCTCAACAAACTCTATCTCAATAGATATGAGTGCAGAGGTAACTGGAACTGTTGATACAAATAACCTATAAGCAGATTACCGTGAAAAGACTCATCATAATACCATTCATCCTTGGATTTGTATTTTGTGCAAAAGCTCAATCGGAGCTCACCTTGCCTTTTATGAATGATGTTTTTCAATCATCATATATCAATCCAACGGTTATACCAGAACACACTATAAGTATTGGGCTTCCTGGAATGTCATCTGTTTATGGACAAGCAGTTTCAAATGGGTTTATGCTAAAGAATATTACATACTTTAAGGATGATACAACCCATATCAATGCAGATAAATTACTTGCAGATTTAAAAGATAAAAACCTAATCTACGCTGGCAGTTCTGTGGATCTTTTTCACATCAGGCTTAAAGTGCGAAACGGGTATTACTGGATTGGTGCTAGAAATAACTTAAATACATCGTTCCAATACCCTAAAGACTTTTTAGCATTAGCCGTTAAAGGAAACAAACCATATCTTAGTAAAACACTTGATCTTAGCAATCTCAACATTGATGCAGCGCTTTACAATGAGTATAGCATTGGTATGGCTTTAGAATATAATCATTGGATAATTGGAGGTAGAATAAGTTTACTTCAAGGATTATCAAACATTCAACTTGATAATAAGAGCTTATATATCCATATCGATAGTTCAATGTACTCGGAAACTTATCATGCAAATGCAAGGCTTAATACATCGGGAATTCCAAAGAATAGTAATGGTGATATTAGCTTTGATCATGTGCAGGAGTTAGATTATATTACAGATTATCTTTCCAACTTCAAAAATAAAGGGTTAGCACTTAGTGCTGGAGTTACCTATAAGCTAAACGATCAGCTCAAATTTTCCTTCTCGTTTTATGACCTTGGATTCATAAACTGGAAAGATAGCGTAACAAACTACAACTTAAAGGGAAACAGTGGTTTCTCGGGGATCGACTTACTTCATGACTATTTAAACAACGAAAAAATTGATCAGAATGCAATTATAGATTCAATACTCGATGATTTTAACCGTGACACCATTCAGAAATCATACAGAACCTATCTTCATCCAAAATTCAATTTATCAGCAACTTACAATGTATTTCGCAGAACAATGGTTGGATTCTCTGCTTTTGGAGTATATAACAAAAAACTTTACCCAGCATTTACACTTGGGGTATCTCAAGGCATAGGAAGATTCTTTAACATTCTAGCAACAGTTTCCTATAACCAACGAACAATAAGAAACCTTGGTGTTGGATTGGTTATAAACTCTGGTTCATCACAGTTCTATATAGTTACAGATAATTATTATCCGGCAATAAATCCGAAGTATTTTACAAACACAAATGTTCGGGTTGGAATTAACCTTGTATTTGGGAGGGTTAAGCCTGCCGTTGGCTTGCCATATAGATAAATCGGTTAATGACTTTTACAATTATGACAAAAATTATGAAACATATAATTTCAATTACATTAATTCTTTTAGCCCTTGGGATTAACGTTAATGGACAATCATCTTTTTCTCCCCAAAATTTAGGTACAAATATTAATTCTGAGTACCCTGAAATTAATCCTGTGCTATCTGTTGATGGTAAAACCCTCTACTTTTCTAGGGTTAACCATCCCGAAAATACTTTTGGCCGTATTAATAGTCAAGATGTTTGGTATAGCACACTTAACGATGATGGAACATTGAGCCAAGCAAAACGACTACCCAAAGAGGTTAATATCGGACGCTATAATGCTATTCTTGCTGCATTAAATGATGGCAAAACCTTCATGATTAATGGTGTGTACAACAAACGAGGAACTTTATGGCTTGATAGAGGCTTTTCTTTTATCGAAAAGAATGATAGTACTTGGAGTAAGCCAATTCCTTTAAGAATTAAAGGATATGCTCGTAAAAACAGAGGGAAATTTGCTAATGCTTACATTACCCCTGATAAAGAATACATTTTTTTAGCGTTTGCTCCTGCAAACAACAGCTCAAAACTCACAATTTATGTATCAAGAAAGAGAAAGGAGAATCGGTATAGTAAGCCCAAGGAGCTAAAAGGGGGATTGAATAAGGGGAAAAGTGCCGAATCGCCATTCCTGAGTAGTGATGGGAAAACCCTATATTTCTCAGGGAATAACGGAAAAAGTGGTGATAACTTTGATATTTATAAGTGTACTCGCACCGATTCTACATACAAAAACTGGACTGAGCCTCAAAGAATTTCCGATACAATAAATACTACTAACTGGGATTCATACTACAAACTAAATGCAAAAGAAAGCTGGGCTTACTATAGTTCGGTTACCAACTCCCTAGGTAAATCGGATATTTATAGGATTAAATTATTCGAAGAGAATCCATTTATAAAGATTTCGGGGTTAATTCTAAATAAAAAGGATGAAACCCTTATGCTTTCTGATACTAGCTATCAAATACTAGTTAATGGACAACCTTTCTTGGGGTTAAAAGTGGATAAGGCATCGGCATCGTACGAGGCCAAACTTCCCTTCGGAAGCCTTTATACCATTCAACCAAGTCTGAAAAACTGGGAAGGTATATCCAACAGCATTGATGTAAGAGGCATTACAGAGTACTCTGAATCAAAGCTAAACCTTTACCTATCAACTATTCCTTTCGTTCTGGTTAAAGGGAAAATAATCAATATTAGAACTGGTGCGGCTATTTCGCCTGAGAAAAACCCAAAGGTTTTAATAAATGGCCTGATATCAGACTCCGTTAAATACGATCCATTTACATCAAGCTATCAAGTACTATTGCCCCTAGGTGCTAAATATATTTTCCAAGCTAAAGTTCCAAACTATACTTGCAATCCCGATACGGTTGATGTTCTGAAAGAAACAGTTTTTCAGGAACGACAAGTAGATTTTTATCTTAAAACCTATCCTTGGATAGAAGTAAAGGGAATTGCCCTTGACAATAGCTCGTTTACCCCTATTTTAGGTAATTCAAGTCCTAAACTTATTATTGACGGGGTAAAAGTCGACAGTATAAAAATCGATCCAGCAACCGGAGAATTCACAATAAGATTACCTTACGGAAAAGTTTATAAAACAGCAATAGCCGCAAAAGATTACGGAAAGATTGAAAGCACCCTAGATTTAACAGGATATGTGGAGTATACAATTGTTAATCATAATGTGTTTGGGGAACGGAGCGATGTTAATATGGCTATCCTAAGCGGTAAGGTAATAAATACAAAAACCGATAAACCGCTCGAAACTGGAATCCCTGTCAAACTGAAAGTCAATGGAATTATATCCCGCGCATTTAAATATGATTCTGTTAAGCTTGAATACACACTTAAACTTCCCATTGGTTACGTTTATGACCTAACCCCATCGGTATACAACTTCTATAATAAATATGAACCTCTAGATCTAACTAAGGTTGCATCAAGGACAAAGGTTCCTAAAAACTTCTACGTTACACCAATTGAAGTTGGTCAATCTGTTGATATTGAGCATATTTATTTTGAAACAGGAAAGGCTGAACTAAAACCTAAATCATTTAAATCGCTTAATGCCTTAGTATTATTCCTAAACGAATATCCTAATGTTACCGTTGAAATAAGCGGGCATACCGATAATGTGGGTTCTGCAAGTGTTAACCTTACCATATCAGAACAAAGAGCACTTTCTGTAGCTAATTACGTAATTTCAATGGGTATTCCTGCCTCTAGAGTGGTATCAAAAGGGTATGGTTTAACAAAACCAAAATACAACAATAAAACCTCCCAGGGAAGAGCAAAGAACCGCAGGGTTGAATTTACAATAACTGGGATATAAGAATATCTCAAAAAGAAAAAGGGTAGAACAACTACCCTTTTCTTTTATTATTTACCTATGAGAAACTAGCTGGTTGCACCAGTATCTTTTTTAGCCTCAATTACAGTTTGGATAGCTGTTGATACAGTTGATAAGAAATCGTAACCGGTTTTACTTTCAATATAATCAACTGTGGTACGATAGTAACCCCATGCTTGGCTGCTAACAGTTTGTGTATTTGGCATCCAAACGGCAATTATACGGGTTGAAGTAGTAATTCTTGAAACATCACTTGAACCTACAGGTAGTATTACAATAATCTTCCAAACATAAGAAGGAACAACAATACTCTTGCTAGAGATTGTACTTTTTGTTCCTGATGATCCAGTACCACCTTGTCCATAAGGCCCTGAAATGATATACAATTCATTACCAGCATTAACAAGTGTTCTGCAATAGTTTTCAAGATTAGCCCAAGTAACCTGGTTATTCTTTGGAGCCTGAGGAACCATGTTTGTCATCAAGAAAGTAGCCGAGTTATCGGTAGTTGAACCAGTTCTATCAGCACTTGGACACATATGTCCACGATCGAAGCCTGAACCAGAATAATCGGTACCGCCAACTTGTACCCAACCGCTAGGTAAGGAAGTATCATTTCTGAAATCATCTTGTCTTGCAGCCGAGCCAAGCCATGCTGTACTTAAATGCCATGATACCCAATTACAAGTCTTTTTACTGTTGTTGTAAGACATTGTGTACTGAGTTTTGGTCATTAAATAGTTATTTGGATAAGATGTACTTGTAACTGCACCAGAGGGGTTTCCCATTGCCATATTATTATCGCGAGTTGCTGTTGCAGTCGTTGTTGCTTTTTGTGGAGCATCAACAGGAATTTGAGGTTCAATACTTTCCTTTTCGCAGGAAATAACCATTGCAGCAAAAGCCAAAATAGCAGAGAATACTATAATTCTGCTACGTAATACTGTTCTTTTCATAAGTTAAGGTTTAAAGGATTAGGTTGACAAAAATTAAGGGGAAATGAATTTGAAATGAAATGTGATTATTAACAGAGAATGAACAAAATAGAAGGTTTCTTTAGTGCTTTTTATAAAAGCATTCAAAAACTATTTTTTGCAACCTATTCGTGGATTTTTCCAACATGCAGGATCAATATTTAGTCGTTTTTACCAAAAACGGCATTTTAAGTAAATTTGTAAAAAAGCTAAATTTTAGATAGCCATTAAAAGAAGTGATTATAATTCCATCAAGATTTTCATTATTTAAAATCTTATACTTTATTTTACACATCAATTTTTTAAACTATGAATGTAGAGATTGTTGGTATAGTAGCAGGGGCATTGTCGTGCACAACCTTTTTACCACAGGTATTAAAAACTTACAGGTCGAAATCAACAAATGGTGTTTCCCTATTGATGTTTATTATTGCAGCTGTTAGCACTGCTTTATGGCTCATCTACGGCATTCTTATTGAAAGTTTTGCACTTATCTTCACGAATGCATTTATTTTAATTCTTTCTATAATTATGCTATATTTTAAGTACCGATACAAAGCCAACTAGCAGTCACAAAAACCCATAAACTATTTTACTTGATCAACTTATAGTTTTTGTATTCGAATAAACGGTATCCAGTAACATCCTCAACAAAATGTAAGACCTTGTGTCTAAATTTCATGTTCGATTTGCTTTTATTGTAACTGAAGGTCCAATCAAGTTTAGAAATTCTTTCATGCATCAATATTGGGTGCGATCCATTGAATTCATCAAGTTTATCGCAAATTTCGTAGTTATATTCATCACCTTGCTTTTTGTAATTTTCTATCCACTTGTCATCAAAATAAAAACTTTTGAATAGAATCATCTTTTTCTGCATCTCTTTGGGAGGCCTCACCCGTTTATAATGAAATACATGTACTTTAGATTTATTCACCCTCAGTTTTTTCCCTTCCTCTCCATTGTTATACGCTTCAAGAGATGTGTACTTTCTAAAACCCTGAGAATCCCTATAAGATCTGATACCCTTTATGTTTCGGAATACTCTAATTTCATATCGATGTACACGACGAGAAGTCCAAATGTGCTTATAATCACCCCAAAAATGATAATAGGGTAAAAGCAAGCCTTCAATTTGGGAATCTTGATTGTGTTTTAGTATTTCATCCTTTAAAGTAGCCAATTGGTCCTCATGAATCAATTCATCGGCTTGTATATGGATTACCCAATCACCGGTAACACCATCCAAGGCGATATTAGATTGTTCAGCAAAAATCCTTCCTCCCTCTCTATTATTATCATCCCAAACAGTATCTATTATTTTGATTTTAACAGGGTCGAGATTCTGAACCGCTTCTCTTGTTCCATCGGTTGAGTTGCCCACGGCCACAACAAATTCATCGCAAATTGGCAACACTGACTGTATTGCCTCTAGAAACGGATAATCAACTTGAATACCATTTCGGATGTAAGAAAATCCACTTATTTTCATTTAAATTAAAATTTGCGCACAATAAAGATTAAAAAGCAGCAAAGTTTAAATGGTATAGACCAAAGCATATTTAATATCTACCAATATGTTTTTTTACCATATTTATTATATTCGTTGATTATTTTGAAAATCATTCCAGTTATATGGTTCCAAAGACTAAACAGCGGATTAAGAATGAGGAAATTGTGAATAGTTCTTCACATGGTGTTGGTATATTAATTGCATTAGCCTGTACTGCATTACTTGTAATTAGAGCAGCATACTATGGCACGGCATGGCATGTTGTAACCTTTAGCATTTTTGGAGCGGGATTGGTAAACCTTTATGCTGCATCTACCCTCTTTCATGGCGCAATGAATCCTAAATTAAAGTATAACCTCAACCGATTCGACCACTCTTCCATTTATCTTTTAATTGCCGCAACTTATACTCCTTTTGCTTTAGTTGGAATAAAAGGGGCATTTGGTTGGGTTGTTTTCGGGTTGGTTTGGGCAATGGCTATTGCTGGGGTTATATTTAAAATTTGGTTTTATTCACCAAAATATAGAAGCCTTTCGGCTTGGCTATACATTGCCATGGGTTGGACAGGAATAATTGCAATAGTTCCTATAATAAATAATGTACCAAACACTGCTCTCTGGTTTTTAATGGCTGGGTGTTTGACCTATTCCTGTAGTGTTATTTTTTATCTTGTTGAGAAAATTCCCTACGGTCATGGAATATTCCATCTTTTCATCCTAGGGGGTAGTATTTGCCACTTCTTTTCGCTTGTGTTTATGATTTAGTGATGTAACTTTGAAAAAATGCCTACAAGATGAGTAATGATTATAAAATAAAACCAGAGGATATTAAAGATTTAATAAATCCTATGGGATACTGCTATGCCTCCGATACCATCACAATTGATGGATTACCTGTAGGCTATATGTATCGCGAAAAATCAGAGGATGAAGAGGATAGCGGATGGAGATTCTACTCGGGAACCGAAACCGAGGAGTATGTAGAAGATGAACACCATTTCATGATGTTCGATTTGAATTATCTGGCTAATTGTGATCCAACAATTATCCCTTACCTAAAAAGCAAAAAGGGAATCGAGCTCGAACGAGTTGAAGGGACTGATAAGTTTAGGGAAATTAAAGAGTAATCCTCAATTACCCAGCTAGCATAGATTTTACTTTCTCCGAAATAGCCCTACCATCGGCTTTGCCGGCTAATGCTTTTGTTGCAACACCCATTACTTTACCCATATCCGATGGGGCTTTTGCGCCAACTTGCTCAATAATCTTTTTAAGCTCAGCGGTTAACTCTTCATCAGACATCATTTTGGGGAGATACTCCTCAATAACTAATGCCTCAGCAAGCTCTTTCTCGGCTAGCTCAGGGCGGTTCTGTTGCTTATAAATCTCTGCTGATTCCTTACGTTGTTTTACTTGCTTCTGTAGAAGTTTTAATTCAGTATCTGCAGTTAAGTTTTCTGCATGTCCCTTTTCGGTTTTGGCTAAAAGTATTGCGCTTTTTACAGCCCGAAGGGCTTCAAGACGTACCTTCTCCTTTGCAAGCATGGCAGCCTTGATATCGTTATTGATTTTTTCTTCTAATGACATACGTTTAGTTATTCGTTGATTGTTAATTGTTGTTCGAGTTATTTAGATAGTTGCAAGTTAATCCCTTTCAATCAACGATCAACTAACAACCATCAACTAATTTAATCTACATTATCGTGTAAGTAAGCATTATCCTTTCTTAAAAAGATATCGCCATCATCATCCGAAAGAGTAAAGCGAGAAACATTGCTTGATTTTGAGTGCTCAGGTTCATCAATCTTGATATTCTTTCTCTTGTAAGCAGGCACCTTCTCAAGCTGATCAATATTTGCCTTTACCGTTAAAGGAGAAGCGTTTTGTCTTGTTCCCTGCTTTGCAACCGGTTCTTTAACAGCTACCTGTTGTGGCTTTGATGATGTTACAATAAATTCATCATCAAAAAGACCCTTTTCAGTAGGCTTAGAGGTTACGGTAAAATCATCAAACTCAATCTCTCTTTGGTTAATTTCCTTTTCAGTGATTTTTTCTCTTTTATGCGGTGGATTTGGTTTATCCTTAACTTCAAATAAAGATTCTTTAACTACTCGGTTTTCGGCATGTTCGCCATCGAGCATAACCACATCAACCTGTTTATTGCGGATGTATAGCTCGGGGATACTACTAGTGCAGAAACCAGTAGCAATTATTGTAACGTTAAGCTCATCGCCAAGATGTGGATCGGTACCATTACCCCAAATAAGATCGGCTTCCTCTCCCGAAACCGCTTGAATGTAATCGGTAATTTGACCTATCTCATCCATAGTAATCTCCTCGTTGCCCGAAGTCACGTTTAGTAGGATATTGCGCGCGCCAGAAATATCGTTGTTGTTCAATAATGGTGATTGAAGCGCAGCCTTAACCGCCTTTATAGCACGACCCTCTCCCGAAGCCCTAGCTGAACCCATAATTGCCACGCCGCTATTGGTCATAACGGTTTCAACATCGGCAAAGTCAACGTTGATATAGCCATGAACAGTAATGATTTCGGCAATACCTTTGGCGGCAATCGCCAAAACATCATCGGCTTTTGAGAAAGCCTCTGAGATTCTAAGGTCTCCGTATATCTCTCTAATCTTCTCGTTATTAATTACAAGAAGCGAATCGACGTGCTTCTCTATAGCCTCGATACCCTCAACCGCTTGCGCGATACGGCGCTTCCCCTCGTTTCGGAAAGGTATGGTTACAATAGCTACGGTAAGAATACCTAATTCTTTAGCCGCTTTGGCAATAATTGGAGCAGCACCCGTACCAGTACCACCTCCCATTCCGGCAGTGATGAACACCATCTTGGTATTCTTCGATAGTACATCAGCCACATCCTGAATGTTTTCGATGGCAGCCTGTCTGCCAATTTCGGGTTTGTTACCTGCGCCACGCCCTTCGGTAAGGGATGAGCCAAGCTGAATTTTAATATCAACCGGGCTGTTAGCCAATGCCTGAGAATCGGTGTTACATACCACAAAGTCAACATCCTTAATTCCCAACCGGAACATGTGGTTCACCGCGTTACCCCCACCTCCACCAACACCAATAACTTTAATTATCGATGCTCGGTTCGATGGTAGTTCAAAGTTTATTAGGTCCTCGGCCATATCTTTCTGATTTAAGTTATTATTCGTTGTTTGTTGATGGTTGATGGTTAATCGAAAAACGATCAACTAACAACCATCAACTAATATTACATTTCCATATCTTTTTCTTCAAACATATTGGCAAGGGTTTTCTTCAATCCTTCCATAATGCTTGTTTTCTTAACGCTTTCGCGGATAACCTCTTTTTGCTCTACAGTTATTTCTACCTCCTTAACAGGGTTTTCTTGCTCAACCTGGCGCTGAATGCTTGAAACCTGATCGTAGCCCTTAAGAATTAGACCGATTGCTGTTGAGTTCATGGGTTGATTTACGTCCTCATTGCTATCGGCTGATAGATGCTCATTTGGATAGCCAATTCGAACATCAAAACCTGTTTTAAACTTAACCAGCTGCGAAAGATGACGGAGCAAAGCGCCACCACCGGTTAATACTATACCTGCACTCAATTTCTCAGCATAACCTGAGTTATCTATCTCAAAACTTACAGCATCGATGATCTCTTCCATCCTTGATTGGATGATATACGCAAGACTCTTGAATGAAATCTCCTTAGGTTCACGACCGCTAATACCGGGAATAGTAACGATCTTATCCTCAGGAGCCATATCACCAAGTGCAGAACCAAACTGAACCTTTAACGATTCAGCCTGACGGAAAAGGATTGAACAACCCTCCTTAATATCGTTGGTGATAACATTACCACCAAATGGAATAACGGCAGTATGGCGTACAATACCATCGTAGAAAATGGCTACGTCGGTTGTACCACCTCCAATGTCAACCAAAACAACGCCAGCCTCTTTTTCATCATCGGTTAGAACAGCCTCTGCTGAAGCAAGTGGCTCAAGGATTAGGTCGTTAACCTTAAGTCCCACGCGGTTAACACACTTTTCAATATTTTTGGCCGATGCAGTTTGCCCAATAACGATATGGAAGTTGGCTTCAAGCCTACGACCCATCATCCCAACTGGGCGAACTCCTGGTTCGTTATCAACAATAAAGTCCTGAGGTAGAACATGGAGAATCTCCTCTCCCACCTCAATAGGAATTTTGTACATATCGTTGATCAGCTTTTGAACATCTTCGGTAGTTATTTCACTTTCAAACGAATCACGGTTTATATAACCACGGTTCTTGATGCTCCGAATATGCTGCCCAGCAATACCAACAAATACATCGCTTAAGATGATACCTGATTGGGTTTGCACCTCTTCAACGGTTTGCTGAATAGAGGCAACAGTTTCCTCAATATTTAGAACTACACCCCTTTTTATCCCGGTAGAAGGGGTTTTGCTATAAGATACGACCTGAAACTTCCCGTTGGGATTCTTCTTCCCGATAAGGGTTACGATTTTGGTTGTTCCTAGATCGATAGCAGCAACGTATTCATTCATCTTTGCCATAATATTATAGTTTTGTACAAATTATCTGGTTAGTGTATTTTAGATTTATCATTTTATACTTATTCCAACCCTCTGCAGGGAGAGCCTTTTCGTAAAACAACTTCAACTTATTAAGCTTTTTCTCATAGTTATCGAGGTTCCCAAGTAGAATAACCTGCGATCCTACTCTTGGAATGAGCTTAATATTATTCGAATTCTCAACGTACATCTGAGTTATCTGAGCATTCCAGAAGTCGTTATCGCTTATAAACTTAGCAAAGTCGTATATCTTTCTAAGTAGTGGCTCGTGCTTATACTTTGATGTATCCCATTGCATTACATTCTGATTAGCCTTAAGCGGGAATTGCTCCTTAATTTCGCCACTCACAACAAGTACATGCGCAGCAAATTTCCCCGACAACGGAAGTACTAAGCCCTGCTCATCGATATAGTAGCTCTGGTTGTCGCTATTGAATATTCGAACCAACGGACGACGTTGTTTAACCTTAATTGAAAGAACCCCATCAGCTGTTTTATAGATTTGAACATCGCGAACCGACATTATGGTTGAAATTCGATTCTCTAGATCAAGCGTATTTATCGACTTTAACGTTTTCCCAATAGGTGATTTTCCCTTCTGATCGACTATCCGTTTAATATCCTTGCTAGTTATAAAGGCATTTTCAGAACTATCAACCACTTTTACCCTAATGGCTTTACACACCAACTCGTTATTCCGCTTGTTAACAAACCACAAACCGATAACCAGGTAGGCTATAAGAGTCAACCATTTAAGCGTTTTCAGTGTATATCGTTTCCAGCTCATTACAAACCCCTATCGGTTAAAATTTTAGTAATATTAGGGACAAGCCTATCAATATCGCCAGCTCCCATTGTTATCAAAATATCTATGTCTTCCTTTTTAATAATCTCAATTAGCTCATCCTTGCTGCAAAGCCTACGGCTTGTGTTTTGCATCAGCTTAAGAATTGATTCTGATGTAATACCTGGAATTGGCTCCTCGCGAGCAGGGTATATATCCAGCAATATAATCTCGTCGAGAAGATCGAGGCTTTGAGCAAACTCCAAAGTAAAATCGCGTGTTCTAGTAAAAAGATGAGGTTGAAAAATACCTGTTACCTTTCTACCCTGATATAGCTCCTTAACCGAGGTGATTGCAGCCTTTAGCTCGGCTGGATGATGTGCATAATCATCAATAAAAACAGCCTTCTTACCCCGATACTGAACATCAAAACGACGAACTACACCACTAAAAGAGTTTAATCCTTTTCGTAACTCCTCTTCACGAATACCTTGCAATAAGGCTGCCGCAGAAGCAGCAACTGCATTCTCAATGTTATAAAGTCCGGGTACTCCAAGTCTCAAATCGCCTACTATTCCGTTTGGTGTATTTAGATCAAAATGGTAGTAACCATCCTTAATCTTTATATTTGTTAAGTAGTAATCGGCCTGCTCCTTTAAGCTATATGTATAAACTTTAATGCTTGTGCTAAGAAGTGGCATTAACCCTAGACCCTGCTTTATTATTAGTGTACCTTCGAGTTTTATCTGAATTGCAAATGCTTCGTAAGCATCAATCACCTCTTCGTAGCTACCATAGATATCTAAATGGTCGGCATCAACGGAGGTTATTATTGCTAGCTGTGGATAGAGACTTAAAAAGCTTCTATCGAACTCATCGGCTTCAACTACCAGTAAATCGGAACCCTTATCGTTAATTACCAGATTGCTGCTGAAGTTTTTGGATATCCCCCCAAGAAAGGCATCACAACCAACCTTTGAACTACTTAGCAAATGAGCCAATAGGGTTGATGTTGTTGTTTTACCATGAGTTCCAGCAACTGCCAATGTTTTCTTTGCACTGGCTATCACACCAAGGGCTTGAGCCCTTTTTACTACATTGTATTTATTATCGATAAAATAGTTTAACTCCTTATGATTATGGGGTACAGCAGGAGTATAAACAACCAGTGTATTTTCCTTACTATCCCTGAATTCTCTTGAAATCAGCTGTGCGTCATCAGTATAATGAATATCAATTCCTTCCTTTTCCAACTCAAGGGTTAAGGAGGATTGAGTACGATCGTAGCCTGCAACAACCTTCCCTTGCTTAGCAAAATATCTTGCCAAGGCGCTCATCCCTATGCCGCCAATTCCTACGAAGTAAACTCGTTCGATCGTTTCAAACCGTATACTCATCTTTGTTCATTAAATTTTCTCGCAAAGAGCGCTAAGAATTCGCATGCGCTGAGTCCGCGAAGAAAAATATTCTTTGCGTTTACAACTTTGTGATCTTTGCGTGAATAATTCATTTAATTTTAAACTCTTAAAAAAGTAAATATTCAAATCCTCAATTTCATTCTTCCTGTTCTATCACTTCTTCACAATCCCCAATACCTTACCAGCAATCTCTTTCGCTGCGTTTGGCAAAGCCATTTTTGCAATGTTTGTTGATAGCACTTCTTGTTTTTCTTTGTTTGCCAAAAGATCAAACGCAGAAATAACGAGCTCTTTTGGTGCGTTAAGATCATCGATCAAAACAGCAGCATCCTTCTTTACCAAAGCCATTGCATTCTTAGTTTGATGATCCTCTGATACATTTGGCGAAGGAATCAAAATTGCCGGTTTGCCCACCAAGCAAAGCTCTGAAATTGTTCCTGCACCTGCCCTTGATACGATCAGATCGGCAATTGAGAAAGCTAAGTCCATACGAGTAATAAAATCGTAAAGACGAATATTCTTTGCATCAAACCCGGATAACTCATTCTTCAGTTCATCGTGGTAAATCTTTCCACATTGCCAAATCAATGTTGTATCGGTTTGCTCGCCTATCTCCTTTATAAAGCCTAATAAGCTCTTGTTTATGGTTCGTGCGCCTAGGCTTCCCCCTAAAATTAGAATCACTCTCTGCCCTTGGGCTATATCAAAGAATTTGAGGGCCTCTTCTTTTTTAGCTTCTAAGTTTATCAGATCCTGACGAACAGGATTTCCTGTCATGATTATCTTTTCAGCAGGGAAATACTTCTCCATTCCTTCATATGCTACGCATATTGCCTTTGCTTTTTTAGCAAGTAACCGATTGGTTACCCCAGCATACGAGTTTTGCTCCTGAATTAGGGTTGGAATACCCTTCCGCTGTGCTGCTTTCAGAATTGGACCACTTGCATAGCCACCAACGCCAACTACTACATCGGGTTGAAACTCTTTAAGCACCTTCTTCGCCTTCATCATGCTACGATAGAGCTTAATAAAGAATGTAAAACTCTTTACCGAAAGCTTGCGTTGAAAACCAGCAACAGGTAACCCAACAATTTTGTACCCCGCAATTGGAACTTTCTCCATTTCCATCTTTCCATCGGCTCCAACAAATAGGATATCAACGTCGGGTTGAAGCTCTTTCAGCGCATTGGCGATGGAGATAGCAGGGAAGATGTGCCCCCCTGTACCTCCGCCGCTAACTATTATCTTTAACCTCTTCTTCTCCATCGAATAATTCAGTTTTACCTTGAGTTCTGCTTATACTAAGTATTATACCAAATGCTGCGCTTGTAAAAAATAGTGATGTACCTCCCATACTCACCAATGGTAATGGCTGACCTGTAACCGGAATTAGGTTAACCGCAACGCACATATTGACCATTGCCTGCAGAACCAGCAGTAACGCCAGTCCTATTGCCAGAAATGCCGGAAACGTTCGGTTTGCTTTTTTTACAATCACTCCAGCCCTAAAAAGTATAACTAGATACATTAACAGTACAACTACTCCTCCAATTAATCCGTACTCCTCAACAACTATTGCAAAGATGAAATCGGAATATGGGTGTGGTAGAAAATTCCGTTGTGTACTATTTCCCGGTCCTTTCCCAATTATTCCTCCTGTTGCAATTGCAATTTTGGATTGATTAACCTGAAAGTTTCCATCGCCATTATCATCTCCACTTGCAAAGTTTTCGATACGGTTTTTCCAGGTTTGAACACGGTTTACCGTTTTGAACTGTAACGCAACTATAATGAATACAACCAAAAGAGCTATGCCCAAACCAGTAAATCCAAAAAGCTGCTTCAAACTAATTCTACCTATAAGCATAAGTAACCAGCAGGTTAATCCAACCAATGCTGCTGTTGAGAAGTTTGCAGGAAGAATAAGCAAACAAATTATTGCAACAGGAATTACTATGGGTAAAAATGCTCTCTTTAAATCTTTAATCTCATTTTGTCGCTCTGATAATATCCTAGCTACATAAATTACAATTGCCATTTTAGCAACATCGGATGTTTGTATAGTTACACCCAAGCCGGGAACAGCTAGCCATCGAGCAGCCTGATTCAAACTTGCACCAAATGCAAGGGTTACCAGTAGTAATGGGATCGAGAATAAAAGCAATGCTTTGGAAAGGGGGAAGTAAACCTTGTAGTTTACCATATGAACAATAAAAACTAATCCTAACCCAACTGCAATAAATACAAATTGCTTTAGGAAGTAGTACGCAGTATTCCCCTCCTGATACTTATAGGCCAACGATCCTGTTGAACTATAAATAGCAAGCAGCGATATGATTGATAAAAACAATACAATCAACCATATTATCTTATCCCCCTTAAAGTACCTTCCAAATACTGCTTCCATTTGTTTTTACCTTCTATATTCATTCCTGCGAAAGCAGGAATCTATTTTCTATCTATGGATTCCCGCGTTCGCGGGAATGTTATTTATTTACTGCTTGCCACTTGTCTACTTGTCAACTTATTAACTTACCCACTTGTCAACTTATTAACTTATAGTTCCCTTACTGCTTCTTTAAACTTTCTACCCCTATCCTCATAGTTCTCGAATAGGTCGAAGCTTGCGCAAGCGGGCGAAAGAAGCACTGTATCACCTGGCTCAGAAAGTTTATAGCTTTGCGCTACTGCTTCGGTTGCTGAATAGGTATCAACAATAACTGGTACCATTCCTTCAAATGCAGCATGAATCTTAGAGTTATCGACACCCATGCATACAATTGCTTTCACTTTTGCTTTAACCAAATCGAAAAGTGAAGTGTAATCGTTCCCTTTATCCTTACCTCCAACAATCCAAACCACAGGTGTTTCCATGCTCTCAAGCGCATACCAGGTTGAGTTAACATTGGTAGCTTTGCTATCGTTTATATATTGTACGCCGCGGACCTTAATCACAGACTCTAGCCGATGCTCAACCCCTTGAAAATCGGATAGGCTTTCCCTAATAATGTCTTTTCTAATTTTTAGAACATGCCCTGCAATGCCCGCGGCCATTGAGTTATAAATGTTGTGTTTCCCTTTCAGCGAAAGCTCATTTATTGACATTACAAAATCACTATTATCGTAGTTTACATAGATGCTATCGTTATCGACCCACGCCGTTTGACCAATCCTTGTTTGTTGCGAGAAAGGCAATTGTTGTGCTCTTAGCACAATTCGCTTAAGCTGTTCAACAGTAACATCATCGTCTGAGCAGAAAATAAAGCAATCATCCTCGGCTAGGTTACGGGTAATCCTAAACTTGGACTCCACATAGTTCTGCATCTTATAATCGTACCGATCAAGGTGATCGGGTGTGATATTAAGCAGAATGGCAATATCAGCCTTGAACTCGTACATATTATCGAGCTGAAAGCTGCTAAGCTCAATTACATAGTAATCAAATTCGTTTTCGGCAACCTGCAAAGCAAAGCTTTCACCAATATTTCCAGCCAAACCAACGTTTAATCCAGCCTTCTGCATCATGTGAAATATCAACGATGTAGTAGTAGTCTTTCCATTGCTTCCAGTGATACAAACCTTTTTGGCAGTGGTGTACCTGCCTGCAAACTCAATTTCGGAGATGATGGGAATTCCAGCCTCCCTGATCTTGTAGATCATAGGCGCTTTATCGGGAATTCCAGGGCTCTTTATAATTTCATCAGCATTAAGGATCAACTCCTCGGTATGCTTACCCTCCTCCCAAGGAATTTCGTGCTTGTTGAGCAACTCCTTGTAATGAGGCTTAATCTGTCCTAAATCGGAAAGGAAAACATCAAAGCCCTTTTTATGTGCAAGCACTGCAGCGCCTGCACCACTTTCGCCACCACCAAGAATTACGATTCTCTTCATCTCTTTTGAGTTTGTTTTATGTTAGCGAATCTTTAGAGTTACAACTGTGATCACTGCAAGCATGATAGCCACAATCCAAAATCGGGTAACAATCTTGGGCTCTGGATATCCTTTCTTCTGATAATGATGGTGCAATGGTGCCATCAGAAATATCCTTCTTCCCTCCCCAAACTTCTTTTTAGTCTGTTTGAAATAGCTTACCTGAATTACTACCGAAAGATTTTCGACAAAGAAGATTCCGCAGAGAATGGGAATTAAAAGCTCTTTACGGATAAGAATTGCGTAAACTGCAATCATTCCACCTATAGCAAGACTTCCTGTATCGCCCATGAAAACTTGAGCTGGATAGCTGTTGTACCAAAGGAATCCAACTGCAGCACCAATAAACGCACTCATGAAAACAACTAGTTCACCAGTGCTTGGGATATACATAATATTAAGGTACTCAGCATAAATTACGTTACCCCCGAGGTACGCAAAGACCCCGAGCGTTGTCGCTATGATTGCCGAAACCCCTGTGGCAAGTCCATCCATTCCATCGGTTAGGTTTGCTCCGTTCGAAACCGCAGTAACTACAACTATTACCATTACAACAAAAACTAACCATGTTAAAACCTTTCCTAGAGCACCTTTAAATGGAACCAGGTACTTATAGTCAAACTCATTATTCTTAAAGAAGGGGATTGTTGTTTTTGTAGTTTTCTCTTTTGGACCAAGAATTACTTGTCTACGTGCAGAATTCTCCTTCCCAATAACAACCTCTGTACCCATTGATGGGTTATGAGCAGTAACTCTTTCACGAATAACAACACTAGGACTTAAATACATTGCTAAACCAACAATTAAACCGAGTGAAATCTGCCCTAAAATTTTGAACCTACCCGAAAGTCCCTCTTTATTCTTCTTGAATACCTTGATATAATCATCGGTAAAGCCAACCACTCCCAGCCAAAGGGTTGTAAATAGCATAATCAATACGTAGATATTCATTAAATCACCAAAAAGGAGAACAGGAATAACCGTTGAAGCCAAAATTATAATCCCGCCCATGGTTGGTGTACCCTTCTTCTGCATTTGACCTTCAAGTCCAAGGTCACGAATCTCTTCCCCAATCTGTTTTATTTGCAAATACCTTATAATCCTTTTTCCAACAATTAATGAAATACCAAGCGAGGTTATAAATGCCATCGCTGCCCGGAAGGAGATGAATTGAAACATCCCTGCTCCTGGGAAATCGATCATGTCGAGATATTGGAATAGGAAGTACAGCATTTTATAAAGTATTAAAGATTGATTTAATTACCTCTTTATCATCAAAATGGTGCTTTACACCCTTTACCTCCTGGTATGTTTCGTGCCCCTTGCCGGCTACCAGAATTACATCACCGCTATTTGCAAGCATATAAGCGGTTCGGATTGCCTCGGTACGATCTACAATGGTTAGGACTTTACCTACCATCGATTTTTCAATACCTGCCTTCATATCGTTTAATATATCCTCTGGTTCCTCAAACCTTGGGTTATCGGAAGTAAGGATAACCATACTGCTTCCCTCTACTGATACTTTCGCCATTATCGGGCGCTTGGTCTTATCGCGGTTACCTCCCGCGCCAACTACAGTTATCAGTTTATTGTCAGTGTTGCGTATCTCGTTTATTGTGTCAATTACATTCTGTAAAGCATCGGGGGTGTGAGCATAATCTACAACTACGTTAATTCCTTTTGGAGATTTCAAATGCTCGAATCTGCCGGAAACAGGGGTCATACTGCTGATCTCGGTTAACGCAACCTCCTTTTCAACCCCAAGCAGCCTTGCAGTAGAGTAGATTGCAAGAAGATTATATGCGTTAAACCCACCAACCAAGCGTGTCCAAACCTCAACAGAATCAAGGTTCAGAAGCATACCATCAAAGTGGTTCTCAATAACCTTACACTTAAAGTTTGCCATACTCCTAAGCGAATATGTGCTAACCTTTGCCTTTGTATTTTGAACCATTACCCGACCGTTTCTGTCATCAATATTTACAAGAGCAAAAGCATCCTCTGGAAGATTATCGAAGAAACGTTTCTTAGCTTTAATGTACTCCTCAAAGGTTTTGTGGTAATCGAGGTGATCGTGGGTAATATTTGAGAACATTCCCCCGGCAAAGGTCAACCCAGCAATACGGTTTTGAACCACTGAGTGCGAACTCACCTCCATGAAGCAATGGGTACAACCAGCCTCAACCATTCTTGCCAATAGCTTATTAAGCTGAATTGAATCAGGGGTGGTGTGGGTTGCAGGAACCTCCTCGTCACCAATATAGTTTACAACAGTTGATAGAAGTCCCGATTTATGACCTAGTTTATTGAATAGTCTATATAAAAGTGTTACAGTTGTAGTCTTTCCATTTGTGCCAGTAATCCCAACCAGTTTTAACTTCTCAGTAGGATTTCCACAGAACGAAGTAGCCAAATACCCAAGCGCAAGCGTTGAATCGCCAACCTTAACGTAAGTAACACCTTTATGGATATTCGAAGGCATCTCCTCACAGATAACCGATGCAGCACCCAGCTCAACAGCCTTATCAATATAGGTATGACCATCGGCTTGAGTTCCGCGTATTGCAATAAAGCAATACCCCTTCTTCACCTGACGCGAGTCCATGGTGATATCAACCACTTCGATATCGAGGCTACCAACAACCTCAACAACATCCTCAGCCCTTAGTATTTGTTTTAACTTTTTCATTCTGTTCAGTACTCATTTCAAGAAATATCGTTTGTCCTTTTGGAGCCTTAACCCCCGGATCAATTGACTGACTTTTTACCATTCCCATGCCCTTTATTGATACCCTTAGTCCAACATTCTCAAGCAGGAATAGAGCATCCTTTAGGCACATCCCCTTAACATTTGGGACAAGGTTTTTAATCACATCGTTATCCTTCATCTCTAAATCATCATCGGTTCTGATAACTGAAACCCAATTCGAACGTTTCGATTTATCCTTCATTGGAATATCCAGTTCATCCAAAACTTCCTCGATATGATCCTTGTAGCCGTTCTTCGATTTTGGCATATCCTTTAGTTCATCAACCGATTTTACAATTGGAAACCACTCACTGCTTGTTGCAAAAACCTTATCGGATATCTCCTTAAAAATTGGGCCTGCCACTATATTCCCGTAGTACATGCTCTTTGATGGAGAGTTAACAACCACTATACAGGAGTATTTCGGGTCATCTGCTGGGAAGTAGCCAACAAATGATGCCTGATAAGTTTTCTTTCCTCCCTTTTTATATCCACCTTTCCCCATTGCAATCTGGGCTGTTCCAGTTTTACCCGCTATTTTATACCTTGAATTACTTAAATTCTTTGCTGTTCCCTCTGACACAACTCCTTCTAAAATTTCATGCACCTTTCTCAATGTTGATCTAGAACAGATAGATGAGCAAATTACCTCCGTGCCAAACGATTGGATTGTTTGACCATGCATTAGCAACGCCTTAATTAGATGAGGTTTTACCATTGTCCCATCGTTGGCAATTGCATTGTAGAATGTAAGCAGCTGCAAAGGGGTTATCTTAACCTCGTACCCAATACTCATCATAGGTAGCGATAGGTTCGACCAGTACCTTTCGTGTGGGTACTTAATATACGGTGGAACCTCGCCCTGAATTTCGAGCTTGAGGGGTTGGTTCAGCTTCATCCTGTATAGATGATCAATGAAACTCTCTTCTTTCCCTTTGTAGTATTTCATTACAAGCTTTGCAACACCAATGTTTGATGAGAGTTCAAAAACCTGCCTTGCTGTAATTTTACCATGTCCCTTCTCATCTGAATCGGTTAGAATTCTATCGTAAAGCTGCATCTTACCATTACCAGTATTTACAACCTCATTTAGATCCAAATACCCATCCTCAAGCAAGGCAATAAGCGAAGCAATTTTAAACGTAGAGCCGGGCTCGGCGCTTTCACCAATGGCATAGTTGTATGCCTCGGAGTAAACACCATCCTCATCGCGCTTTAGATTAGCAATTGCCTTGATTTCGCCAGTTGCAACCTCCATCAAAATAACTGTTCCCCAACCCGCACCATGCTTATCGAGCTGTTTGTGAAGTGCACTCTCGGCCAAATCCTGTAAATCGACATCAAGTGTGGTAATAACATCAGTTCCATCCTCTGGATCAACCTGATTTGGACTTCCAACATCAACCCAAATATTACCCGGAACCCGTTGCATTAGGCTAATACCCGTTTTACCCTTTAGCGCATAATCAAATGATCCTTCGATACCCACTGCAACACCTCCATCGTTTACTGTTCCTATTGTTCGTGCCGCTAAAGTTTGATGGGGTAAAATCCGCTTATTTACCTGTATTGCTATAAAACCACCCTTGTTCATTCCTAATCGGAAAAGAGGGAATTTCTTCATCTTCTGTAGCTCAACGTAGTCGATATCCCTTGTTCCAACTGGGTAGAACCTTTTATTTCGAGCCGATTTACGAGCGTTTACCAACTCAGAGCGGTAAGCCTTTGGCGATTTATCGCCATAGAATTTCGAAAGGCAAAGCGCTAGCGAATCAATTTTTTCGTAGAAAACTTCATTGGTTAGACCGGTTGCTTTAAGGTCCATACGGATATCAAAGTAGGGAACCGATGTAGCCAGCACACGACCATCGTACGAGCAAATATCGCCACGGTTTGGTATTATAGTGATGTCCTTATAGGTAATGGTTTTGGCCATCTCGCGCCACTTTCCCCCCTCAACAACCTGGATGTAAATAATCTTGGCAATAATGGCGACGCCAAGGAGTACAAAAATCAGGTACACCAAAGCAACTCTAACCAATATTTCCTTCTTTATCGACATTCTTTTTTCTTTTCATTCCTGCGTACGCAGGAATCTATTTTCTTTTTTAGATTCCCGCTTGCGAGGGAATGTTATATACTATTTTTCTCTTTCAAATCCTCTTCTTTCTTCATTCCGGGGCTTCACCCGAAATTTATATTTTGGATTCCCGCGTGCGCGGGAATGTCATTTACTACCTTTTGCTTGCCACTTCTCGCTTTTCGCTTTTCGCTTGCCACTTCTCGCTTTTCGCTTTTCGCTTGCCACTTCTCGCTTGTCGCTTCTCACTTGTCGCTTCTCACTTGTCGCTTGCCACTTGTCAACTTGTTAACTTGTTAACTTATCAACTCACTTTATCCTCTTCGGTGGCACAACACTCTCCTTCAGCTCCAAACCTCGCTTCTCGCAAAGCTTTGCTACCTCCGATTGCTTACTAATGAACATTAGCTGCGAGGCAGTGGTAATCGACTCTGCACGTAGATTTCGAACCTCAACCTGTAAAGTTTTTTCCTTCTTCACTAGCTTCTCGTAGCGATAGCGGTTTCCGATATAAATTACCGCAAGCAACGCCAGAAAGAAAATGTATGGTAGCTGCTTCGATACCATATCGCTGGTGAGAATGCTTCCAGTAAGAAAATCGCGAACCCCAACAGAACCCTTCTTATCCTTAGGCTCTTTGGTTTTCTCGGGTTTCTCCTCGATAAACTCTACCGTTTCGTCCTTTTCTGTCATAGTTTCTTTCCAATCCTAAGCTTTGCACTACGCGCGCGACTATTTATCTTAATCTCCTCATCGGAGGGTATTATCACTTTTCTGTTTAACTGCTCGTAGGGCGACGACACGTTCCCATAAAAATCCTTCTCCACATCACCCTCAAAATTGCCCGATCGCATGTAGTTCTTCACCAGCCTATCCTCCAACGAGTGGTAGGAGATAACCACCAAACGACCATCCTTTTTTAAACTCTTTGTTGCTGCAAGCAGCATCCCTTTAAGCACCTCCATCTCGCGGTTTACCTCAATGCGGATGGCTTGAAACACCTGCGCTAGCATCTTGTTCTGAGCGTTTGCAGGAAACATTGGCTTTAGCAATTCAGCCAGTTGCTCAACCGTTTCGATCTGCTTCTGCTCGCGCTGCTTGCAAATTGTGGTTGCAACACGTCTTGCGTTGGGCAGCTCACCGTATAGCGAAAGAACATTGCTTAGCTCATCGGCGGAGTAGGTATTCACAACTACCTTTGCCGAAATCTTTGAGCGCTGGTTCATCCGCATATCGAGTGGACCCTCGAAACGGAATGAGAAACCCCGCTCGGGGCTATCGAAATGGTGCGACGAAACGCCCAAATCGGCCAGAATACCATCAACCTCGGTAACGCCATGGTAGCGAAGGAAATTCCGGAAATACTTGAAGTTGCTACGGATTAGGGTGAAACGCTTGTCGTCGATTGCGTTCTTTAGCGCCTCCTCGTCCTGATCGAAGGCGTAGAGCTTGCCCTTTTTGAGATGTTTGAGTATTTCGGCGGAATGGCCTCCCCCACCAAAGGTGAGGTCAACGTATGTGCCATTGGGCTTTATGTCAAGCCCCTCGATGCTCTCGTGGAGCAGAACCGGTACATGGTAAGCCATTACTCATCCTTTATAATCGACGACCCCATTATTTTCTCAGCAAGCTGGGCGAAATCATCCTCGCTAGTGCGAACCCCTTCGTATTTCTCCTTAGCCCAGATTTCAATCTTACCATCCATTCCGGCAAGAACTACATCCCGATCGGCACCCACCAACTCGAGTAGTCGTTTTGGGATTAGCAGCCTACCGCTCGAATCGAGCGTAACCTCTGCCGTACCCCGGTAGAACTCGCGCAAGAACTTGTTATGCTCCTTGTTGTAGGGGTTTGTGTTCTTACGGATAAGGGTGTTCTGGCGATCCCACTCCTCGATAGGGAAGAGCACCAGACAGCTCTCGAAGATGTCCTTCTTAACCACAAAGCGATCGGGAGAGGCAGACTGAATCTGCTTCTTAAAAGCCGATGGGAAGAGTACGCGACCCTTCTCGTCAACCTTACAACCATAATCGCCTATGAATGATGTCATTGCTTTACTCTATTTCAAAAGGTAAAAATATACAAAAAATCCCCACTTCAAACCACATCTTCCCACTTTTTACCACTTTGTTAATAACTTTTTGAGGATGAACGGGGAACGCGTTAATATAGCCCTACAGACTACCAGTAAAATAGAGGGTTACAGAAAAACAGGGCGGTTGTTATAACAAAATGAAATTATAGATAAGCCAAAGGCATCTATAATTTCTATTTTGGTTAATGCCGATGGATAAATATATTAAGCACACACGAGCGAAGCGAAGCGTGGGCTACTATATATTTCCAAGCGGTATTAGCAGCGTGGTTGCTGGGGTTGATGATTATAAGTTTCTATACTTCAGACAATCAGATCAATATAATTACAAGGGGTTTGTCATTAGACTTTCCTAGCCTTTCAATCTTTAGAATATAATTTGATGAAAACCTTTATAAAACATGAATTGCAATATGATTCTAAAATATTTAGTAGGTTTTACATAAAATATGCCTAAATTTATTATTCAAATTATCAATTCCTTTTTCTTAGATGCAACTTGAGTATTACTTAAAGCAACCAGCTAGTTATCGTTTAGATTTTTTTGAACTCAAGAATGGCGAAATCCCCTTACTATTCCCCACTATTTGTGCGTTTCTCAATTCAGATGGAGGCGAAATAGTTATTGGAATGTCACGAGAAAAGGAAGTCAAGGAATTGAGAGAAGCTGATATACAAGATTTTATTAAAAAATATGAGGATAGATCTCTTCATCATAAAGGCTATTTAAATCCATCTCGATTATGTGATCTTAAAAAAATAAAATACAAAGAAGGTCATATTGTTGTTATTGATGTACGTAAAAGCCCTGTGATTCATCAATCTGGTGAAAAGTATTACATCAGAGATGAGAGTAAAATAAAATGGGTAAACGACCCTCAGGAAATTGCAAGGTTATTTTCTTCAAGAAATATATATACTGAATCTGAAATAGTTACAAGTATATCAAGAGAGAATCTTGACTTAAATCTGCTAATCAAAGCAAGAACAATTGCCATCGCTCGAAACTCTAACCATCGATGGCTAACCATGAGTGATGATGAGATTCTTAATAGTTCTAATCTGCAATTTATTGATGAAAGCACTGGAAAGGAAACATATAATTTAGCCGCTGTGCTTATCCTTGGTAAAGAAAGTACTATTCAAAGAATTCTTCCTGGCTACAAATTAGATGTCTTTATTAGAAAGGAAAATGTTGATAGGTGGGATGATAGGTTAACTCTTTCGAAAAACCTTATCGATACCAGAATTGAGGCACTTGACTTTATTAAAAAGCATTTACCAGATGTTTTCTATCAGGAGGCTGATCAAAGAGTTGATTTGAGAGACATCATTTTTAGAGAAGTAGTCGGGAATGTTATAATTCATCGCGAGTACACCGATAGCTTACCAACAGAAATAATAATTAATAAAGAAATTGTCGAGACAACAAATCCGAACATAATTCATAATAAAGGAATTATTGATCTCAATAGGTTTAGAAATTATCCGAAAAATCCTATTATCCGAAAATTTTTTAATGAACTTGGTTGGTCCGATGAAGCAGGTTCTGGCGTTCGGAATGTGAATAAGTATTTAAAACACTATTCAAAGGGTGCAATTCCTACTTTTATTGAAGATCAACCATTTATTACTCTCATTCCGATAAAGACATATTTGCTTGGTGATCGTTACCCTCTTTTACTTGATCTTTTTGACATTACCAGAAATGATATTGGTGAAATTCGAATTAAACTACTAGAAGTACTTCAAATCAACCCTGAAATTGATACAAAAGAAAATCAAAGTGATTTTGTACTAGAATTTATTGGAACCTTAATTAAAAATGAAGGGAAGCTTAATAAGGTTAAGTTATTGAAAAATAACATATTGAAAAAAGAAGGATTCAAAATGGAGGGAACCCTAGCGAAAAATGGAGGGAACCTCTTTGTTAAAAAAGGAAAGATGTTAATGAAGATTTTAGTGGGGTTACTAGTTGAAATGACACTAGAAGAGATCCTGATTTTTTCAGGATTCGAGAGCAAGGAGAGCTTCAGAGAAAACTATCTTAAAGTACTTCGAATTAACAATCTGGTTGAACTTACCATTCCTGATAATCCAAATGCTCCAAACCAAAAATATGTGGTAACTGAGAAAGGGAAAAGGTTAATTGGAGGATTAGATATCTAATAAATATTACTGCAATAAAATGCTTTCTGATAAAGATGTAGTTGATAGTTTAAATGTTGCAAGAAGAATACAACGTGCATTTCTTCCTTCGGAAGATTATATTCAAAAAACTATTCCTGATTCCTTCGTCCTTTTTTTGCCTAAAGATATTGTTTCTGGCGATTTTTACTGGGTAGAACAGGTTAACGACACCATTCTGTTTGCTGTTGGAGATTGTACAGGGCATGGTGTCCCAGGTGCAATGATGGCTAAACTTTGTTACCAAATACTCGACCAATCGCTGAAAGAGTTTGGAATGGTTATTCCAAACCATATACTCGATAAAACATTGGACCTGCTTTCAAACAAAATTAATGTTAGCAATACAAACATTCCTGAGGGAATGGATGTTGCGCTTTGCGCACTAACTGGCTACAACCTACAGTACTCAGGGGCACATAATCCACTGTGGATAGTCCGTAAGGGGGAACTAATAGAATGCAGAGCCACAAGACAAGGGATTAGTAAAACACCTTATCCTATACCCTTTGAAAAAATTGAGCTAAACTTACAGCATGGCGATATAATCTACATATTTTCCGATGGGTTTCAAGATCAGTTTGGCGGAGAAAACAACAAAAAATTTAAACCTGCGCAGTTCAAAAATTCTTTGCTAGAAATAAACAACCTGCCAATGAACCTGCAAAAAATAGCACTCGAGAATGCTTTTAATGAATGGAAGGGTGAAAGAGAGCAAACTGACGATGTTTGTGTTATGGGGGTTAAAATATGAACAATAATTTTTAGGCATTACGTTCATATCAAAATGTCAAAAAAAAACTAAAAAAGATAATCCCTGTTAAAGTACTTTGAATTTAGCCTTCATTCTGATTAAAGCATTGATAAACTTATAACTTCAACAATTAAAAATACCCCTTAAATGATATTGGCATTAAGTTACATATTTTATCTAGACTACCATTTTTTGTAAACATCTTGACATCACTTTCAAAGTTGAAAAGGCGAAAAAGATGGAAATCATTTGGGTGAACTTGAGAAAAAAGTAACTCGTTTCTTGAAAAGAAAAAAGGAGTTTCTTTTCCTAATTTAGTCGTTTTTACCTCAATATATTTATCTGAACCGTTCGTATTTTTAGACAAAATATCAAACCCCAAACCATCACCTTCTTCTTTTGAAATCCACCTAACTTTTTCCGAAAGATTCTCTTTACCTATTTTAATCAGATGCCACTTTTCATATCTTAGAACAAGTTCTTCACCTAAAGAGCCAAGTTTATTGTTATTCTGCTCTCTTTCCAAATAGTTAACTTTTATTGGGTTCCTTTTATATACTTGATTTGGTTCTTTAAAGAATCCAATAGTTGGGGCTTTTATTACCAGATTCTCAAAATCAATTTTATTTTTAACAATATTTTTTTCAGCAAAATACTCGAACTTCTCCTCAATATGCATATTATTAGACAAATATTCTATTATTGATTCTTCAAGCATTTTTTGGTAATTGTATCTTGGTAGATAACCTTTAATGTAGGGCTGGCCTAAGTTTATTAGTACAGCACTAATATTTTGGTGTTTAAATTCTATGGAACCCTTAGAGCGATTATTTAATAGTGGAATTAAGTTTCTCCAATGTTCAGATTTTCTATATGGTTTCCCTGTTATTTCATTAGAAAGCATAAGAAAATAATCAGAAATGATTAATTCAACTTCATTTTTTGACCAGTCTTCCATATTAATATGCTTTTTCAAATATAACCATTTAAAAAAAATTAAAAATCATAATAATTACTTTAACAACCCCTCGTTGGGCTTAGGCTCTCGCCTAAGTCCGTTTATTCTTACAGGCTGCGCCTGTTGGAATACCTTACTCACCCAACCTCTCTCTCCAAAGGAGAAAGAGGGGCAAGATTCGGGTGCGTTTTTTTACTCTGTGGTTATAACTGTTGGGCTAAAACCCATTTTTTGTCATTTCAATAACCACGGGTTTAAACCCGTGGTTAGCCATGCGTTAATTCAAACTGGACTTTAGTCCAATCATAGGCCCTCTGCTCAGCGGAGCTTCTAACTACGTTTTAATGCCTTACTCACCCAGCCTCTATCTGCTCAGTTCAATACAAGCTGCTGTGAACAAAAGGCTTAATAAACTGTTTGGTTTATAATTGAGTGAATGCTCGCAAACACAAACTTTTATCTTATGAGAAGTAAGATTACATTGGTTTTATCTATCCTTTTTGGGTTGATGTTCATTAATGCTGGTTTAAACAAGTTCTTTAACTATATGCCCACGCCCACCGATTTACCCGAAAATATGGTAAAGCTAATGACTGCATTTATGCAAATTGGGTGGCTACTACCGCTTGTTGCCGTTGTTGAAATTACTGGTGGCGTTTTATTCATTTTTAAAAGAACCAGAGCGCTTGGAGCAATTGTTATACTCCCGGTAATGGTTGGAATAATGCTTACCAACATCATTAATGCACCATCAGGGCTTCCTATTGCTTTAACCCTTTTCGCTATTGACCTGTGGGTTATATTTGAAAATCGCGAAAAGTACTTACCGATGATTAAATAAAACACTGCTCAGCGTAGTTTCTAGCTACGCTTTTTTCTCCAAACAAATTCCCCCACCCCTTAAGGGGGCTAAAACTAATACTCTACAGTTTCTCTCTCTTTGCTCAAATTAACCTCTAGCTAATGAATGGCTAAAAGGTAATCTATGTCCAGAGTTAAGCTAATTCAAAAATCTATAGCTATTTCTGATGCTTAAATATAATTTTGCAATTCTGTTTTTAAATATTACTTTAGATATAAATTACATTATAGCCCTGGACAGGGCTCGTTTTATATCCAGAAATTGGGCAAACAAATAAATATGAAGAAACTTTTTTTCGGGTTAATCATCCTCCTGTTTTACTCATGTGAATATGAACTCCAAGATGATTTTTACAATAATATCGACAAAGACGTAGATAAACCCACTGCTACGGTTGAACTAAATTTTGCAACCGATACATTGTACCTTAGCTATCCAAGTTACATCGACTTTAAGATTGAAGCCGGAAACCATAAGTTTAATTGGGTAAATTTTTATATTAACAATATAAAATATGGTACCTATTATTCTAGTACAGGTTCATTTGAAATATCTCCATCCAGATATAATTATACTGATGGTACTTATCAAATCAAGATTGAAGCTTTCTCCAATTCAGGAACGGGGAGTATTGCAGATTGTGTTGGTTCAGAAGGATTTCTATTTACCTATAATTGGGTGATGGTAATTTCAGATGATGCAAATTTATCTCCTCAGATTAAGAAAATTTGTAGAGATAATGGAAAACTTCGCCTTGATTGGAGCATGTATAAAAGTACAAACTTTAAAAAGTATCTAATTCTAAAATCAAACACTAATAATGATTGGGATACAATTATCAGAGTTTACGATCAACATACTACAAGCGCATACGATCCATCATATATTGGTGAAGAAGCAATTTATGCAATTAGAACCATTGCTGGTTTAACTTTATTTGGGAGAAGCCTTGAATACAAGGATACCGTTCCACAGCTTAAGATTAGTAACTATGGAGACAAATCCTTTAAGCTAAAATGGAAATCATATTTCTCAAACAATGTTGCGGGGTATATTATTTCTGAAGTAAAGAAGGATGTATATGGATATAATTATATAACAACCTTACCTGCAACCGATTCAACATATATTTTTCAAAACGGGAAGTTTGGGGTTGAATCTGAATTAATGCTTACAACGATTCCCAAAAATACGCCATCATATTTCTCCGATGAGTTCAATAGAACACAATATTACTCGTCAAAATGCAAAGGAATAATAGGGAAAAAATCATTTAATGTTGGCCAGGTTTATGTCCCCAATGGAAATAGCTTAATATATAGGACAAGTAATGCCATTTTCTTATATGATTACAATACTCGAAAGAATTCGGATAGTCTCATCTTTAGCAATAGTTTCCAAATTGGATCGGTCTCGCCAGATGGAAACTATATTCTAGGCGTTGAAAACAGTACCAACTTTTTTGTTTATAACGTTTCTACTAAAACAAAGAAAAATGTCAGTTTTTCTGATATAACAGGTAGTTTAAACTACTACTACTTTATGGCAATGGCTAATACGGGAGTCGCCGTTTTATGCACAACAAAAAATTACTACGTATACGATTTTGTAAACAATAACCTTATTGCATCAAGGACAGATTTTGATTACTGGGCTTTATATCTTACCATTTCTGCAGATGGAAAATATTTTTCTAATGGTTACAATTACTTTTTTAAAATTGAAGGCAATGCCATTGTGCAGCTACCTGATATAACCAATAATCTATATTACTACAACTTTAACCCTTGCAATCCTGAAGAAGTGATTGAATATACCCCAAATGGCTCAATTCAATTTATAAATATTTTGGATAGAAGTGTGAGTAAATCTATTCCTATAAGTTGTGATGTAATTCAAAATATTGATTTCAAGGCTGGTAAGATTTTAGGCTCAACAAAGAGCGAATTTAAAGTATATGACTTAAACTCAGGCAGCTTGCTTTGGAGTTATCCCACATTTTCACAAACAAATTTCGTCTCTTATCAATTCCAACTTTGTAAAGATGTAATTTACTGGTACGAAGGCTATCTAATTTATTTATAATAGATTATGAAAAGAATTTGGCTATTTTTTTCAATGTTTTTTGTTGTATTCGGAATAAATAATGTATTCGCTCAACAAATATCAATTGGCTTTGGGTATGGAATGAGTAATGCTCAAATGACAGGTTTAAAATCTGTTAATAGAACTACTTTAGCAAACCTTCCATTCAAAGCAAAGCAAGTCGAAAATTTTCCATCGGCACAGGAATACAATTTTGAGTTTAATGCTTCAATCTTTAAAAAGTATTCATTAGGCGTTTGTTATAATTATTTCTCAACCGGTTCTCGGATCAGTTCAATAGATTATTCAGGGGAATATCGTTTTGACAATATCTCAACCAATACAAGCTACGGATTTATTAATAAGTTCTCGATATTTGAAGCTAAAGCATTCTTAATTCAATTTACAGCCGCTTTTGGATGGTACAAATCTAAATTTAAGTTAACAGAAGTACTTAATTTATATCAAACTCAAAGTAACCAATATGAAAACAAATTTGAATCCAAGGGTATGTTTATAAAACCAGGGATTGATATATTGTACTCTTTTAAATTCATAAAAATAGGATTGTACGGGAGTTATTATTCAAACACTGAAAACGAAATCTCTTTATCTAGAAATAATTCATTAAAACTAGTTGTCCCAAACACCAATCATAAAGTAAAAACAGACTGGAAAGGATTTCAGTACGGTATAAAATTTTTAATTAGTTCCTTTAATTCAAAAAACAAGTAGATTTTAACTTTTGCAAAGGAGAATTCTTTAAGCCCTTTTTAAACTCCACAAGATATAATTTAAGCTATGTCTCTAGTTGGGCTTATGCAATGCCTGCTGAAATGCTTTACTCACCCCTCGTTCCAAAGGATAAAGTGGGGCAAGTATTTTGTAATCTACAAAGGAAGTTGAAAAGCAGCCATTTCTTGGAAGTTCCGAATAACCAGTGTATTGCCAACCAATACTGGGTGATTCCATGTTTTCCCTTTTATTGCGGAGAATCTCGAAAGTTCTTTATATTGATCCGGCTTAGCATTTACAATTGCCACCTCACCCTTTTCGGAAAGTATCAATAGCAAGTCCTGATCGGCTAGCAATAGAATCTCCCCCGCGTAACGCCCCTGCTTCCATTTACGATTGCCTTTCTCTATATCAATACATGTAAGGGTTGGACCATCGAAACCATAAGCATACCCTTTATGGACTACAAAGTCGTTAAAGTAAGGTTTTAGCCCCTCAGACGACCAATTCTCTTTGGTTACCCATTTCCCTGATTCATTTCGAACCGATATACTACGCATCCCTTTTGCTCCATTGTCGGTAACTTCGCTAATAAGGATATCTCTTGCGGAAATTAATGAGGGTTGAATTATCTGAGCACCCAACAACGGTAAATTCCAGAGCACCTTTCCTTCGACAGGATCATAACTGGTCAATCCTGATCGGTTCATAAATAAAATCTGCTTGGTCCCATCGATTGTTACGAGGTGAGGGGAGCTGTAACTTTCACCCCCATCAACCCCCGACCAAATTAGTTTACCAAATTTAATATCATAAGCAAGCAGTTGCCCAGCAATTGCTACAAAAACGGTGCTATCAACCACTAACGGAGAACCCGTGTAACCCCAGCCGGGAATCTGTACTTTGGTGTCGTTTGCTGCATTCCGCATCCATACAACTGAGCCGTTTTGAGCATTGAGTACATTTAAAATACCCGTTGCCCCTAATGTGTAAACTCTTCCATTGCTTAGGGTTGGAGTTGATCGGGGCCCTGCACCTGCGTGTGAATCCCAAAACCGAGCCGAATCGCCATGTTCCCAAATTGGATCGCCCGTATTCAAATTGTAGCAGGTTACCAGTTCTTGATCACCTCTCTGCTCCTGAGTATACAATAAATTGCCCTGTACAGCAAAAGATGAGCACCCAGGACCAATTATTCTTCGCCAAATCTCTACAGGTTTCGATTTCTCCCAATCAGTATTAATCTGAACACCCTTTACAACACCATCCCTATTATTCCCTCTAAAGCTAGACCAATGAACATCAGATAACATTGCTGTTGAATCAGCATTAGATGTTAAAAGATTACTGCTTGATTTAGCAATCAAACGCTCCTCTGCTGTTTTTGACCATCTCCAAGCAAAATCCTGACGGATCTCTCCATCCATCCCATTGGTACGTAGAAGTACCCAAAACCCAGATGCAAATAAAATGGTTGCGACCATGGATATGCGCCTTGTTTTGATTGATAAACGTTGGCTAAGTAATGCCCACAAAATAAATGCAAGGCAAATTATTGGGATGGAGTAAAAAAAGAACATCATCCCCATCATTGTGGTGGCAATCGATTTGTGAATGAAAAAAGAAGTTGAAGTAAGCGCTACTATAATCAATGCAATTGCAAACCAACGCTCAAAAATGGGTGCTCTACTAAAAAATATCCACCAAATAGCAAAAACTAGACCTAAAAGGACCCCACCAAATACTCCAATGACAATTGTTTCGGGTTGAAGTATTGGTAAAATAAATCTTAAAAACCATTGTAACAAAACTATGACAACTCCGAGCCATAGCCTTAAGGGTTTCTGTAGAACCGGATTAGTAGTGCTTGTATTCATTACTTAATTAGTTTAGAAAAAGTAATTCAAGTTACATTTTTTTAATATAACGACAACTATCTCTCGAAGGTACGACCTGTCTTAGTTCGGGTATTTTCTTACCTATTCACTTCACTAGTTTGGCTTACTCCCCCAGTATAAACAGCCCAACACCCTAATTGAGGGCAATAGCCTTTACCAAAGTTACTTTTACCCTCTTCTTAATGGGTTTTCTAGTTTCCTTCAATTGATTAAGAGAATAAAAAAGACGAGGAACAACCTCGTCTTTAGATAGGAATAGAGATGTTCATCTAACCGTTACGGTAGAAATACATCCCCCCGAACAAGTGACATGAAAACTTGCACAGGTTCCATTTTGACAGATATCCGTATCAAATGATTCGATACCGTATGCACATCCAATATTAGAAAATGTCATACCCTTATACTCTACGCTATTACATCCTACGATCTCAGGAGTGCTTGATGACTCGGAATCATCCTTTTTGCATGTAAAACACAGCAGTAACAGAAGGCA
>Ga0209098_1000207_pt1 | contig 66407 bp, 71 predicted proteins | sample AD_JPNHW1_MetaG_FD_184429 | JGI IMG/M metagenome (GOLD analysis project Ga0209098, IMG submission 184429) | Active sludge microbial communities of municipal wastewater-treating anaerobic digesters from Japan - AD_JPNHW1_MetaG (SPAdes) (version 2) | ecosystem: Engineered > Bioreactor > Anaerobic...
GAACCTCATCCAAGAACTCGCCGCCGACAACCGGGCTCTCGAAGCCCTCCTTCAAGAAACCCCACTACAATGATCCCCACCGCTTCCCAGCGGACACCCGCCCCTTACAGGTCAGGCGCCCTTATTTCAATTCGTTGTGCCGGGAGACGGGAAGGAACTCCCGGAAAAACCCCGCGGCCCCCGTGCGGGAGCCGCGTGGATGTTCCGGTTGGGCCGCGTCTAGAGGGTTCTGGACGCGATCAGGTCTATGCCGGTCCCGAAGAGGTCCTTGGCGAGCACCTGCCCCATGGCGACCGGGTGCGCGACCTGCAGTCCGTTGATGAGCTGCATGCAGTCGAAGACGCGCTCCTTGGGGATCGCGCCGCTGGTGCGCACCGGGAGCCTCGGGAGCCGTGCGCCCTGGATGCGGACCGTGGAGGTGAGCATGCGGGTGGGCTCGGTGATCTCCTTGATGGCGTAGTCTTCGCCCCGCTTGCAGGTGACGCCCGTGACCTTGTAGCCCTTCGGGGCGGTCGGATCCTCCTCGATGGAGCAGTGGCAGCCGAGGGGGCAGACGATGCAGATGAGGTCACGCTTCATGGGCCACCTCCTCGAGACACACATGGAGTTCCCCGGACAGGCCCTGGAGCTTGTCGATGGGGATCTTGACGGATTCCATCTCGCCGGGGGTCAGGTGGACCTTGCGGACCTTCTTCACGATGTCCTCGCCGTGGCGGACCGTCAGGTACTTGTTCTTGCACGGCTCGGTCACGCGCATCATCAGGTCGACTTCCTTTTCCAGGTTGCCGACGCGGATGCTCTGCGGCACCACGTAGCGGATGCCGAGGCCCGCCCGGGTGACCAGGTCCGCCGGGAGGTCCGCCAGCTGGCCCTGGGCGAAACGGGACGCGTTGTGGCCCGCCTTGCGGGCCTCCTCCGTGACCCAGTCGACCAGGTCGTGGACCTGCACCACGTTCCCGCAGGCGAAGATGCCCTGCACGCTCGTCTCCATGCTCTCGTTCACGACGGGACCGCCCGTCACGGGATCGAGGCGGATCCCCGCCGACTTCGAAAGCTCGTTCTCCGGGATGAGGCCCACGGAGAGCAGGAGCGTGTCGCAGTCGTAGTGGATCTCGGTGCCCGGGATCGGCTGGCGCTTGTCGTCCACCTTGGCGATGGTGACGCCTTCCACCCGGTCCCGGCCCTCGATGTCGACGACGGTGTGGCTCAGGTAGAGCGGGATGTCGAAGTCGTCCAGGCACTGCACGATGTTGCGCGTGAGCCCGCCCGAGTAGGGCAGCAGCTCCGCCACGGCGAGCACCTTGGCCCCTTCCAGGGTGAGGCGGCGCGCCATGATCAGGCCGATGTCGCCCGACCCGAGGACCACGATTCGCCGGCCGACCATGTAGCCTTCCATGTTGACGTAGCGCTGGGCCGAGCCCGCCGAGTAGATGCCGGCGGGGCGGGTGCCCGGGATGCTTAGGGCGCCGCGGGTGCGCTCCCTGCAGCCCATGGCGAGGACGATGGCCCTGGCCTGGAGGATCTCGAAGCCGTGCCTGGAGCTGATGACGTCCAGGGTCCGGTCGTCGCGGATCTCCAGGACCATGGTGTCCAGGCGGTATTCGATGCCGAGGGACTCCAGTTCCTGGATGAAGCGTTCGGCGTATTCCGGGCCGGTGAGCTCCTCCTTGAAGATGTGCAGGCCGAACCCGTTGTGGATGCACTGCTGGAGGATGCCTCCGAGCTCGCGGTCCCGTTCGAGGACCAGGATGCTGCGGGAGCCGCTCTTGTGGGCTTCGACGGCGGCGGCCAAGCCCGCCGGGCCGCCGCCCACGATGATGATGTCGTAAGTGTTCATGGTCATCACTCCCCCGTTGCGGTCTTGGTGAGGCCCGTCAGCAGGACGGACGCCGGTCGGTCCTTCCGGACCTCGTTCATGGGGATGTGCAACTCGCGGGAGAGGATCTCCACGACCCGCGGACCGCAGAAACCGCCCTGGCACCGGCCCGTTCCGGGCCGCAGCCTCCGCTTGACCCCGTCCACGGTGGTCGCGCCGGCGTTGCGGTGGATGGCGTCCACGATCTCGCCCTCGGTGACGCTCTCGCAGCGGCACACGATCCGGCCGAAGCGCGGATCCTTCCTGATCCATGCCGCCTTCGCCTCTCCGCTGAGCTGCGCGAAGTGGAGCATGGGACGCCTGACAGGGTTGAAGTCGGGCCTGGGAGGTGGATCGCCCAGGTACTCTCGCACGAGACCGCTCATGTGCACGGCGATGGCCGGGGCCGAAGTCAGGCCCGGCGACTCGATGCCCGCGGCGTCGAAGAAGCCGGGAGCGCCCTTGGCCTCGCCGATGATGAAATCGTGGGTGTCGGGCGTGGATCGCACGCCCGCGAAGGAAGTGATGACGGCACTGTAGACCACGCCGTCGCAGGACCTGGATGCGGCCTCCCGGATGGACTTGAGCCCCGCGGCCGTGGTCTCGACGTGCTCGGGCCCCGCGACCTGCTCGGCGTTGGGTCCGACGATCAAGTTGCCGTGGACCGTCGGGGAGATCAGCACGCCCTTGCCGTTCGGCGTGGGGCACTGGAAGATCGTGTGGCTCACGAAGCTCCCCTCGCTGCGGTCCAGGACGAAGTATTCCCCGCGGCGGGGGATGATCCTGAAGCAGGGTTCCGAGACGAGATCGTGGATCCGGTCGGAATAGAGCCCCGCGCAGTTGATGACGACCTTGCTTTCGACGGTCCGGCCTCCGGCCGTCACGCGGTAGCCGCCCTCGATCCTGTCGATGGCCGTGACCTCGCTGTCCAGCATGAGTTCCATGCCGTTGTCGACGGCGTTCTCGGCCGCGGCGATGGCCAGTTCCCAGGGGCCCACGATGCCGCCCGTGGGCGCGTAGAGGGCCTCCACGACTTCCTTCGAGATGCGGGGCTCGCGCCGGCGCACCTCGTCGCCGCTGAGGAGTTCCAGGGAGGGCACCCCGTTCCGCTTCCCGCGGTCCATCAGCGTGTAGAGTTCCGGAAGTTCCTCTTTCCCGAAGGCGAGCACGAGGGATCCGTTCCGCTTCAGCGGGACGCCGAGTTCCCCGCACACGCGGTCGTACATCGCGTTGCCTTCCACGTTGAACCTTGCCTTCAACGTTCCGGGACTCGCGTCGAAACCCGCATGGACGATGGCGCTGTTCGCCTTCGTGGTTCCGTTGGCGACATCGCTGTCCTTCTCGACCAGCAGCGTCTTGACCCTGTAGCGGCTCAATTCGCGCCCGATGAGACAACCGACGACGCCGCCGCCGATGATGGTGATGTCGATCAAGTGCTACCTCCCTGCTCAAGCTTTCCCAATTCGCGAAGAAGCCGTCCTCGAGGGAGCGTCACATCCGCGACGCCCCTCGAGCACGGCTCTCCAGTCTCAAACCCGTTCTGCGCTCTTCGCGATTCAGTTGTTCCGGGAAGTCTTCCCGGGCCTTCTCACAGACTTGCCGCTTCCACGGGCCTGTCCAGCGTGTCGACTATTCTTCCCACTTCAGGGCACGTTCGACGGCCCGCTTCCAGCCCTTGTAGAGCTTCTCGCGCACCGCGGCGTCCATGGCCGGCTTGAAGTTGCGGTCCACCGCCCACTTGGCGGCGATCTCGTCCTTGCTCTTCCAGAAGCCGACGGCGAGGCCGGCCAGGAAGGCGGCGCCCATGGCGGTCGTTTCGGTGACCACCGGGCGGTCGACGGGAACGCCGAGGATGTCGGACTGGAACTGCATGAGGAAGTTGTTCGCCACGGCGCCGCCGTCGACCTTGAGGGCCTTCAGCTTGATGCCGGAGTCGAATTCCATGGCTTCGAGGACGTCGCGGGTCTGGTAGGCGATGGACTCCAGCGTGGCGCGGACCACATGGTTCCTGTTCGCGCCGCGGGTGAGGCCCACGATGGCGCCGCGGGCATACATGTCCCAGTAGGGGGCGCCGAGGCCCACGAAGCCGGGCACCACGTAGACGCCGTGGGTGTCGGCGACGGCGGTGGCCAGCTCTTCGGACTGGGCCGCGTTGTCCACCAGCTTCAACTCGTCACGGAGCCACTGGACGGCCGCGCCGGCCACGAAGATGCTGCCTTCCAGCGCGTATTCCACCTTGCCGTTCACGCCCCAGGCGATGGTGGTCAGCAGGCCCTTGGTGGAGGGAACCCGCTTGGTGCCGGTGTTCATGAGCATGAAGCAGCCGGTGCCGTAGGTGTTCTTCGCCATGCCTTCAGCGAAGCAGGCCTGCCCGAAGAGGGCCGCCTGCTGGTCGCCGGCGTCGCCCGCGATGGGGATCTCGGCGCCGCCGAAGGTCTGGGGATCGGTGGCCCCGTAGACGCAGCTGGAGGGCTTCACTTCCGGCAGCATGCAGAGGGGGATGTCCATCTCGTCCAGGATCTTCTGGTCCCACTTCAGCTCCTTGATGTTGAAGAGCATCGTGCGGGAGGCGTTGGAATAGTCGGTGACGTGCACCTTCCCGCGCGTGAGGTTCCAGATCAGCCAGGTGTCGACGTTCCCGAAGAGCAGCTCGCCCTTCTTGGCGCGCTCGCGGGCGCCTTCGACGTTGTCGAGGATCCACTTCACCTTGGTGCCGGAGAAGTAGGCATCCACCACCAGGCCGGTGTTCTCGCGGATGTAGCCCTCGAGGCCCTTGGCCTTGAGCGCGTCGCAGATGCTCGCGGTGCGGCGGCACTGCCAGACGATGGCGTTGTAGATGGGCTTGCCGGTCGCCTTATCCCACACGATGGTGGTCTCGCGCTGGTTGGTGATGCCGATGGCGGCGATCTCGTCGGGCTTGGCGCCCAGCTTCTCGATCACCTCGCGGGCCACGCCGCTCTGGGTGCCCCAGATCTCCATGGGATCATGCTCGACCCAGCCCGGCTTCGGGTAGATCTGCCTGAATTCCTGCTGGGCCACGCCGGCGCCCTTGCCGGTCTCGTCGAAGAGGATGGCGCGGGAGCTGGTCGTGCCCTGGTCGAGGGCCAGTACGTATTTCTTGGTCATAGCGAACACTCCTTGGTTTTATGACGCGAACAGTTTCGTTGGACGATCGTCGAAGCGTCGGACTCGGTCCGCCGCCTAGATGCCCACGGAAACGGCCACCAGGGCGGCGATGATGCCACCGATGATGGGTCCGACCACGGGGATCCAGGAGTAGCCCCAGTCGTTCCCGCCCTTGCCGGCGATCGGCAGGACGGCGTGGGCGATGCGGGGACCCAGGTCACGGGCAGGGTTGATGGCGTAACCCGTGGGGCCGCCGAGGCTGAGGCCGATGCCCCAGATCAGCATGGCGACGAGGTAGGGGCCGACGCCGGAAGCGGGAGCGCCAGCGGTGCCGCCCGTCTTCGCGAAGATCGCGAAGATCACGAAGACCAGCACGAAGGTGCCGATGATCTCGCACACGAGGTTCCAGAAGGAACTCCGGATGCCGGGGGCGGTGGAGTGGCAGGCCAGCTTCAGGCCGGGGTCCGTGGTCTCGGCCCAGTGCGGGAGGTAGGCGAGGAAGACCAGCACGGAACCGAGGAAGGCGCCGATCATTTCGCCGGCGATCCGGTTCATGGCGGCGGCGGCGTCCGTCCCGCCGTGGATCATCTTGGCGATGGTCACGGCCGGGTTCAGGTCCGCCTCCATGCTGCCCGTTGCGTTGGCCACGAACACGCCGGCCATGACCGCGAAGGCCCACCCCGCGGTGATCACGATCCAGCCCGAGTTCTGGCCTTTGGACTTGTTGAGCAGGACATTGGCGACCACGCCGTTGCCGAGCAGGATCAAGATCATCGTGCCGAAGAGCTCGCCCAGGAATTGATTGCCCATAACTCTCTCCTTTTGTGATTGAGCGGAACGCCCAAGTGGGTTATTGGAAACTCGCTTTCGTATGGTGCTTCAATCGTGTTTCATTCTTTCCGGGGTGCTTGCAGACGATCGTTACCTTCACTTTCATCAATGGCGTCGGCCTGATAACGATTTCCGGATAATCATCGGACCGATTTCTTGAAGGGGCTTGCCTCATGAGTTGGTACACAGAAACGGGAGAGTCGCTAGAACTCTCCCGTTCGATCTACATAGAGATAGCCGAAAGAGTTTATTCGTGGCTCTCCCGTCTCGTGCCAGTGATTCCGATATTCAATTTGTGATGAGCATGAAAGGAATTGCGGGGGGCGTCAAGTCTGAAAATTTCCACTTGTTTTTACTACTCCTGCGCGCGCCTGTCCTGAACGGCCGGCTGTTCATTATTCAGGGGCCAAAGGTCGCTCCTGCTCGTGGACACGGCGATGGCGCCGCCGGCCAGGATCTTCTCGATGTCCGAGGCCGTGTTGATGAGCCCTCCCGCGATGATGGGCGCGTTGGTCTGCCGGTGGATGTGGCTGATCACCCTGGGGATGATGCCGGGCATGATCTCGATGGCGTCCGTGCGGATCTTGCCGATGCCCTCGATGGCGCTCTCCACGGAGAGGCTGTCCAGCATGAAGAAGCGCTGGACCACGCGGATGCCCAGTTCGAGCGCCTTCTTGGCCATGTTGGACTTTGTCGTGAGCACCCCGCAGTTGCGCTTGAAATGCCGATAGAAGTACTCCAGCACCACGGGGTTCGAGGCCAGGCCGTTGACCATGTCCAGGTGCACGAACGGCATCTTGCCGCTGCGGATGATGGCGTTCACGTGGTCGTCCAGGGTCAGGATGTCGCCGTAGAGGATGAACACGATGTCGTGGGAGGAGTGCAGGGCCTTCTTCATCGCCGCATCGTCCTTCACGGCAGGGATCACCCGGTTGCGCTCCAGCATCTTCCTGAACGGCTCCTTCTCGGCGTGGTCCATGATCCGTGTCCCTTATGCGATCCGCTGAATCATACCCTGTCGCACCGCCGAACTGGGTGAGAAACCGCATCAGGACTGGCGTTGTCCAGGACCGGGGCCGGTCGCCGGGGCCTCCGGGGTGCCGGCCCTCCGGTTCCGGGAAGGCGTTCCGGGGGCCTGGATCGTTCGCGCCAGGAGATGAATGGGTGAAGTTAAATAATGATAAAAAATAAGTTATAATAAATCATGGAAATCATTTCTAGTTGCGATGAAATTTCATGAGATGTTGGAAAACTGGTTTGGATCCGAAAGACGGAAGACATGGACCTGCTGCTTGATGCCTTGATCGACACGACGAAGATGATTCCCTTCCTGCTGCTGGCCTACGTGCTGGTGGGCTGGCTGGAGCACCGCTACGGCGACCGGATGGGGCACTTCGTGACGCATCTCGGCAAGGGCGGCCCCGTGATCGGCGCCCTGGTCGGATGTTTCCCTCAGTGCGGATTCTCCGTGCTGGCCGCGGCGCTCTACACCAAGCGGCTGGTCAGCGCGGGCACCCTGCTGTCGGTCTTCCTGGCCACCTCCGACGAGGCGGTGCCGATCCTCTTCTCGATTCCCGGAAAGGCGAGGATCGTGCTCCCGCTCATCCTCATCAAGCTGGCCATCGCCATCATGGCCGGACTGGCTTTCGACGGCCTGTTCGGCCGTCGCCAGGAAGCACCGGAGCCTGCCGGGGACCATGAGGAGGAGGAAGACGAGGCCCTGCACCACGCGGCCTGCTGCGCCCACGAAGTCTCCAGCCGCCCTTCGCTGCTGAAGGCCCTGGTCAAGCATCCGCTCCTCCATACGGGGAAGGTGTTCTGCTACCTCCTGGTGCTGACCGCGGCACTCAACTTCGTCCTGTACCAGGTCGGCGCCGAGCGCATGGGGATGGCGCTCCGGCACGGCAGCGCCTTCCAGCCCATCGTCGCGGGGCTGATCGGGCTGATCCCGAACTGCTTCACCTCGGTCCTGCTGGCGGAACTCTACGCCCGGAGCATGCTTGGTTTCGGCGCCCTGGTGGCGGGCCTCTCGGTCAGCGGCGGGCTGGGCCTCGTCGTGCTGGTCAGGGAGAACAAGAACTGGCGCGACACGCTGCTGATCATCGCCTCCCTCTACGCCACGAGCGTCGCCTGGGGGATGTTCTGGCAGCGGATACACTGGTTCTAGGAGGCAGAGCTTCGGCATGCGCACCCCCCTGAGTTCGTCCCTCCACGCCGCCGGACTGCGGGTCACGCCCCAGCGCCAGGCCATCCTCCAGGTACTGGACGATTCCGATCGTCCCCTCAACGTGGAGGAGATCCTCTCGAGGATGGCGGGCTACCGTTCCGGAATCCCCACGGTGTACCGCAACCTGCAGCAGTTCGCGGCGCAGGGCTGGGTGGAGCCCATCGTCGGGCCCGACCAGGTGATGCGCTTCGTCCGCTGCCAGTCGCCGGGGCACCACCACCACGTGCAGTGCGAGAAGTGCGGGCGGATGGTGGAAGTCGAGGGCTGCGCCATCAAGCAGGTGCTGGAGTCCCTGGAGGCCCAGTCCGGGTTCCGCATCACCCGCCACCAGCTCCAGCTGTTCGGGTTGTGCCCGCGGTGCCGGGAGGCGTAGCCGGTTCCCCCAGGATCAGCCGGTAGAGGGCGGCCTCGGCCTCGGACAGGTCCGGGGAGCCGTAGCGCCGGCGCTCCCGGGGCAGGCCCACCTCCCTGCGCTCCAGGATCCGGGCCGGCTTGTCGGAAAGGACCACGACGGTGTCGCCCAGGTAGAGAGCCTCCCGGACCTCGTGCGTCACGAAGACGACGGTCCGGGGATCCTCGGCCTGCAGTTCCAGGAAGGCGTCCATCAGGCCGATGCGGGTCCTGAGGTCCACGGACTGGAAGGGCTCGTCCATGAGGAGCAGGTCCGCGGGGTAGGCGAAGGCCCGGGCCAGGGCCGTCCGCTGGCGCATGCCGCCCGAAAGCTGGGCGGGCTTCAGGGCCCGGGCTTCCCGCAGGCCCACGGCGGAGAGGAACCGCAGGGCCCGCTCGCGGCGAGCCTCGCGCGGGAGTTCGGCACGGAGGACCAGCTCCACGTTCCGCAGGGCGGAGAAGGAGGGGACGAGCCGCGGCTCCTGGAACACGCAGCTGAAGCGCGCGCCCTCGAAACCGGCCCGCTCTCCGGCATCGGCGGACAGCAGCCCCGAGAGGATGTGGAGCAGGGTGGTCTTGCCGCATCCGGAGGGACCGAGCACCGCGGTCACCTTGCCGGCCGGGAAGTCGAGGGAGAAATCGTCCAGGACGCGCAGGCCGCCGTAGGATTTCGAGATTTCACGAAGGCCGTACGTCGCCACCGCGCCTCCTCCGGATGAGCTTGAACGCGAGATCGGTCAGGGCGCAGAGCAGGATCCCCGCGAGGGTCCAGGCGAAGACCTCCGCCGTCTCCAGCTCGATGCGCGCCCGGTTCATGCCCGTGCCCAGGGCCCGCGCCGGCTGGCTCAGCACCTCGCCCGCGACGACCACCTTCCAGCAGAGCCCCAGCGCGCCGTGGGCAGCCGACGCCAGGTGGGGCGCCATGGCCGGGGCGTAGATGCTCCGCAGCCGGTCGCGCCTCCGGAGCTGGAACAGCCGGGACATCTCGAGGAGCTTCGGGTCCGCCGAACGGACGCCCTGGCGCACGTCCCCCACGACAACGGGGAAGGCCATGAGCACCGCCGCGAAGATGGGCACGGTCCCCGAGGGGAACCAGATCAAGGCGAGGAGGATGACGGCCAGCACCGGCGTGGCCCGGGTGATGGTCAGGGCCGGCGCCATGGCGTAGGCGAGGGGAGAGGACAGGCCGCAGGCCAGGCCGACCGCGATGCCCGCGGCCATGGAGATCCCGAAGGAGGCGAGGCCGCGGAGGAACGTGGCCTGCAGCGCCAGCAGGAACTTGGCCGTGGGGAAGAGCACCGCCGCGGACCGGGCGACCCGGAGCGGGGAGGGCAACACGATCTCCGAGTCGACGAAGTGCGCCGCCGCCGCCCAGATCCCCAGGACGGCCAGGGCTCCCAGGGAGGCGAAGACCGCGGGCCGGGTCCCCCCGGAGGAGCCGCTACCGGGGGATTTCCGCATAGAAGTCCGGGCCGGGGAGCCTGCCCCCGATCGACTTGGGGGAGACGGCCAGGAACACGGAGAGCAGGGCCTCCATGTCCGCCCTGGCCGCGCGCGCGGGCGTGAAGACGTAGGCGGACCGCGGAATTGCGGCCGCCGCGACCGCCGCCTTCATCCCGAGGTCGTGCTTCTCCGCCAGGGTCCCCGCTTCCGCGGGGTGCGCCTTGACCCATGCGATGGAGGCCTCGTAGGCGCCCGCGAGGGCCTTGGCAGTCTTCGGCCGTTCCTGGAGGAGGGCGTCCCGCATCACGAAGACGGACATGGGATAGCCGGGGCGGCCGGTGGTTTCCTTCCAGAGAGCCTCCAGGGAGAACGGGACGCGCGCCTGGGGATTGCCCTTGAGGGCCTGGGTCGCGAAGGGTTCGGGGAGGACCGCCGCGGAGATCCGTCCGGCCGCCAGGGAGGCGGCGATCTCGGGGGGCGGAAGGTGGAAGGCGAGGGTCAGGTCCTTGTCCGGGTCCAGTCCCTTCTTCCTGGCGATGGCGCGCAGGAGGTATTCCGGCGTGGCCCCCTGGCCCGCGACGTGCAGCTCGCGGCCCTTCAAGTCCTCGAAGGTCTTGACGGCGGGATCGGTGGTGACGACGGAGACCATGCCCATGCCCACCACGGCGACCATCCGGTAGGGCAGGCCGGCGGTCCGGAGCTTCGCGGCCATGTTCACGGGGAGGACGGCCGCGTCCAGCTCGCCGGATACGAGCCTGGCCGCCATGGCGTCCGCGGAGGCCACGGCCTCCAGGGCCAGGGTGTCGCCGCCGGGGAGGCCGGGAGGAGCTTCGAACAGCCTGGCCATGCCGATCCCCGTGGGACCCTTCAGGGCACCCACGCGGACGGCCACGCCTCCGGCGGCGCAGGCGGAAAGGGCAAGCAGGAAGGCCGCGGCAAGCCTGGCAACACGTTTCATGACTCAGGTCCCCCCATGAGCATTATGCAGCATGCACCGAGGTCCCGGGCCGGGACGAAGCAGCTCAGTCCTCCTCGTCGGCCTCGCGCGCTCCCCGGCTCCTCGCCAGCTGTCCGCACGCCCCGGCCACGTCCTGGCCCCTGCTGCGGCGCACGCTCACGGTGAGGCCCTGGCCCGACAGGTAGCCGCCCAGCTCGCGGATGCGGGATTCGTCCGGGGGTTCGAACCCGCCTCCTTCGTGGGGATTGAAGGGGATGAGGTTGATCTTGGAGGGGAACTTCCTGGCGAAGGCCGCGAGGCGGCGGGCGTCCTCGAGGCTGTCCGTCGCGCCCTTCAGGAGGACGTATTCCAGGGTGATGCGCTCCCCCTTCTCGAGGGGGAAGGCCTTCAGGGCTTCCGCGAGGGCCGCCAGGTTCCACACCCGGTTGACGGGCATGATGCGGGAACGGTGCTCGTCCGTGGTGCCGTTGAGGCTCAACGCCAGCCGGGGACGCGGATGGAAGTCGCCCAGGCGCCGGATGCCGGACACGAGGCCGGAGGTGCTGACCGTGACCCGGCGGGCCGGGACGGCCAGGCCGTCGGGATCGTTCAGGAGCCGGAAGGCCCGCATGACGTGGGCCAGGTTGTGCAGGGGCTCGCCCATGCCCATGAACACCAGGTTCACCGGTTTTCCCGCGGGATGCCCGTGGTGGTTGAGCATGGCGACCACCTGCCCGGCGATCTCGGTGCTGGTGAGGTTGCGCTGGATGCCCATCCTCCCCGTGGCGCAGAAGGTGCAGCCCATGGCGCAGCCCACCTGGCTGGAGAGGCAGAGGGTGGTCCGGTCCTCGTAGGGCATGTGGACGCCTTCGACCAGGCGGCCGTCCTGCAGGCGGAAGGCGTGCTTGGTCGAGCCGTCCTCGCTGGCGGCGCTCTCCACGATCCCGGGCCAGGCCAGGTCCACCGACGCCTCGAGTCTCGCGCGCAGCTCCTTGGACAGGGAGGTGAAGGAGGACCAGCCGGTCCAGCGGTGGTGGTAGAGCCCTTCGAAGATCTGGCGGGCCCGGTAGGGCTTCTCGCCCAGGGCCCCCACCAGGTCCTCCAGCTGGGCCCGGTCCATGCCGGCGGCGTTGGGGCGGGCATCCGCGCCAGGTTCCGGGGCCGGGCGGTCCCAGGGGAGTTCGATCGCGCTCATCGGGAAGCCTCAGTCCAGGGAGATCTTGAACTTCTGCAGGAATGCCCGGTCCTCCTCGGACCACGAGGGGGTCTCGGGCTGGGGGGCCTCCGCCGCCGGCGATGCCTCGGGCACCCGAGGCGGGGCGCCCGGAGCCGCATCCTGGTCCGTGGCCGGCTCCTCCCGGCGCTGGAGCGCCAGCGTCGCCTCGATCATCAGGCCGATCTCGTAGCCGTGCTCCTGGATCTGCCGGGCCAGGTCCCGGCACTGCTCGTCCGTCACCAGCGCCTGGACGAGCGCCCGGCCGAGGCGGTCCACGAGCTCGCGCAGATCCTCCGGAATTTCCATGCTGGCCTCCCGCGGCCATTCTACCGCCACCCCGCGGAAGGAAAGGCTCCCCCGCATGGGCCGCCTGGGGTAGGTTGGAAGCCATGTCCATGGTCCTCGTCAGTTCCTGTCTGCTTGGCGAGCCGGTCCGCTACGACGGCGGCTCGGCCCCCTCCAGGCATCCGGTGATGGACCGGTGGCTGGCGGAGGGACGGGTCGTGTCCTTCTGCCCGGAACGGGCGGGGGGGCTCGGCATTCCTCGACCTCCCGTCGAGTTGCTCGGCGGCGGGGGCGAGGCGGTGCTCGAGGCCCAGGCAAGGGTCGGGGGAGCCGGAGGGGAGGACGTGACGGCCGCGTTCATCGCGGGCGCCCTGGCGGCGGTGGCGCTGTGCCGGCGCCGGGGCATCCGCGTGGCGGTCCTGAAGGAGCGGAGCCCGTCCTGCGGAAGCGCATGGATCCACGACGGGACCTTCTCGGGGCGGCTCGTCCCCGGGCAGGGCGTGGCCGCGGCCGCCCTGAGGGCCGGCGGGATCGACGTCTTCTCCGAGGCCGGCTGGGAGTGCGCCCAGGCGCGCCTGGCCGAATTGGAGAGGACGTGAACGCCGCGCCGCGTCATACTCGGCGAGCCCGTTCATCGAAGATCCCTGGGAGACAAGGAGTGATCATGGCGAAGGCGATCCGGTTCCACGCATGCGGCGGCCCCGAGGTCATGCGCCTCGAGGAGGTGCCCCTGGGCGCCCCCGGTCCCGGGGAGGTGCGGGTCAGGCAGGAGGCCTGCGGGGTCAACTTCCTGGACACCTACCAGCGGAGCGGACTCTACAAGGTGCCGCTGCCTTCGGGGGCGGGCAACGAGGGGGCGGGGATCGTCGAGGAGACCGGTCCCGGCGTCTCGCGGTTCCGGCCAGGGGACCGGGTCGCCTACGCGGGGGGACCCGTCGGCGCCTATGCGGAGGCGCGCAACCTGCCCGAGGATCGCCTGTGCGCGCTGCCCGGCGGCATCTCCTTCGAACAGGGCGCCGCCATGATGCTGAAGGGCATGACGGTCCAGTACCTGATCCGGCGGACCTACCGGGTGAAGGCCGGGGATGCCGTGCTGTTCCACGCGGCCTCGGGGGGCGTGGGGCTCATCGCCTGCCAGTGGCTGAAGGCGCTCGGCGCCACGGTGATCGGCACCGCGGGCTCCGAGGAGAAGTGCGAGCTCGCCCGGAGGCACGGCGCGGACCACTGCATCAACTACCGCGCCGAGGACTTCACGGAGCGGGTGAGGGCCCTCACGGGCGGCGAAGGCGTGTCCGTGGTCTACGATTCCGTGGGCAGGGACACCTTCCTGGGCTCCATCAAGAGCCTTCGGCCCTTCGGACTCCTGGTGAGCTTCGGGAACGCCTCGGGCCCGGTGGCCCCCTTCGAGCCCGGCCTGCTGGCGCAGAACGGCTCCCTCTACTTCACGCGGCCCACGCTGTTCACCCACATCGCCCGGCGGGAGGACCTGGAGGCGATCTCGAAGGATCTCTTCGACATCGTGCTCTCCGGCCAGGTGAGGATCGAAGTGGCGCGGCGCTATGCCCTGGCCGACGCCCCCCAGGCCCACCGTGACCTCGAGGGCCGGCTGACCCACGGCGCCAGCATCCTGGTGCCGTGAACCTCGGGGAGGCCGCCGTTCAGCCGAGCTTTCGGGCGGTCAGCACGAGATTGGCGGCCTGGCTCTCCTCGGCGACGGGTTCGCCGACGAGGGAGGGATGGAACCGGATCTCCCGGAAGCCCGCCTGCTGGAGCAGGTCGAGGTACTGGCCGTCGTCGTAGGCTTCGATGCTCATCGCGCAGGAGGTCGTGGTCCCGCCGGGGACCTCCACGACGAAGAATCTCTGGGTGGCCGTGCGGCTTTCCGGGTCCCAGAAGGCCTCGGTGAGGCAGAGATGGGGCCTGTCGGAGAAGAGCCCCCCTCCTTCGCCACGGGAGTACCACGAGGTTCCGGATCGCCCGCAGCGTTCGACGATCTGGTACCGCTGGGGCTCGAGCAGGATGGCCCCTCCGGGCGCCAGCGCCGCGAATGCACGGGCCAGGATCGCGCGCGCCTCCTCCCGGCGGAACACGTTGAGCTGGCCGAAGAGCAGCATCACGAGGCCGAAGCCGGCTCCATAGCCGGCCGTGCGGATGTCCTCCAGCTGGTATGCGCACCGGATCCCCTGCTGCCGGGCCGTTTCCTTCGCATGTTCCACGGCCGCGGGCGCGTAGTCGATGCCGTGGCATTCGTGTCCCAGCCTGGCGAGGCGTTCCAGATACAGCCCCGGCCCGCAGGCCAGCTCGAGAACGCGGGAGGGTCGACTCTCCAGAACCTGGGCATGCATCCAGGCGACCTGCCGGTCGATGATCTCGAAGCTCCGGCTGGCCAGGTTGTGGGCCTGGTCGAGATGTTCGCGCAGCATGCGCCGGCTGAAGGCCGGATCGCTCCAGGGGATGTTCTCCCCCTCGGCCCATGCCTGGGGGGGGAGGGTTCGGCGGACAAGCTCAAGGAGAGTCATGGGATCGCCCTACTCGAACTGCTTCCTGAACGCCTCGAACTCGTCCCGCAGCTTCAGGAACTCCTCCTTCAAGGCCGCCAGCTCCGCCTCCAGTGGCACGGCGCGCGAAGGCGCGGGGGCCGCGGCGGGGGCCGGGCCCTCCGGGACGTCCCCCAGCAGGTGGGCGTAGCGAGTCTCCTTGGTGCCCGGCTGCCTGGGCAGGGGCGCGACCAGGGGAGGCGCCGACTCGCGCATCACCTCCAGGGCCGTCTCCACCTCCTGGAGATGCTGGAAGGAGTACATCCGGGTGCAGTGGCCGCGCAGCTCCCCCGGCGTCTGGGGACCGCGCAGCAGGAGCTCGGCCAGGACGGCGGCCTCCTGGACGGAAAGGCCCATCGCCTCGACGATCCGGTGCTCGTACTTCTGGACCCTGCAGCCCGGGCCGTCCACGATCCAGACGAGCTGCCGGTCGCGGAGGCCTTCCAGGGCGGCGGCCACGGCGGCCTCGCCGAGGGCCGTGACGGGATCGCGGTTCGTGCTCTGGTTGCAGGCGTTCACGAGGGCGTGGAGGGTCAGGGGATAGTAGTCGGGCGTCGCCATCTGCTTCTCGATGAGGCAGCCCAGGACCCGCTGTTCCACGGGGTCGAGGAGAGCGTCGTTCATGGTTCATGCCTCCTTGTCGATCAAAGACCGTATTCCGTCCAGCGCCGCGTGATCCGAGCCAGGATGTCCTCGGGGAAGGCGAGATCCCGCGGCCATTCCCGCTGGAAATCGTCGAGGGCCTTGCTCTTGCGGGTGGCGTCGATGCCCACCTTGCTGCCGAAGGCCGCCCGTTCGCCGGCATGGTCCAGGACGTCCAGGGGACCTTCCGTGAAGAGCATGTCGCGGCGGGGATCCACGTTCGAGGTCACCCTGAACAGCACCTCGTCCATGTCCCGTGGATCGATGTCCGCATCCACCAGGATGATCGTCCTGGCGATCATCCTGGGGCCCAGCCCCCAGAGGCCGTTCATGACCTTCTGGACCTGTCCCGGGTATTCCTTCTTGACCGCCACCACCCCCAGGTTGCGGAAGGCGCCCGCAGCGGGGAAGTGCATGTCCACGATCTCGGGCAGGCACAGGCGGAGCAGGGGCAGGAAGATCCGCTCGGTGGCGAGGCCCAGGTGGCCGTCCTCCCGGGGCGGGCGGCCCGCGATGGCGGCGGGGTAGACGGGATGCTTGCGCATCGTGAGGGCTTCCACGTGCATGACGGGGGCGTCGTCCGCCGGGGCGTAGCAGCCGCTGCGATCCCCGAAAGGGCCCATCCTGCGGCGTTCTGCGGGGTCCACCCAGCCTTCGATGACGAGCTCGGATCCCGCGGGCACCTCCAGGTCCTGGGTCACGCACCTCGCCATCTCCACCCCGTCCCCACGCAGGAAGCCCGCGAACAGGAGCGCCGGGATGCAGGAAGGGAGCGGCGCCGAGGCCGCGTAGAGGAGGACGGGATCCCCGCCGAGGGCAACCGCCACGGGCATGCGCCCGCTCGCCCCGGCCTGGTCCCGGAGGCATGCCTGGAGACCCAGGGTGAGGTCATCGTGCACCTGGAGCCGGCAGAGCCCCATGCTGCCCCGCCCGTCCTGGTGCCGCACGTGGCACATGCCCATCGTGATGGAAGGCCCGGCGTCCTCCGGCCACGCGGTGAGGATCGGAAGCCGGGCGAGGCTGGCCGCCGCGCCCTTGAGGACCACGTCCTGGCACGCCCCCTTCCGCACGGTCCGGGGTCTCCAGCTCGAGACCTGCGCGTGCAGGGGCGGCCTGGAGAGCTTATGGAAGAAGCCTGCCGCGGACTCCGGAAGGGAGCCCTGGAGAAGCTGCTCGAGCCGGTCGCCGAGGGCGTCCAGGCCGCAGGGGTCGTCCTCGACTCCCAGGGCCATGGAGATGCGCCGATCGCTCCCGTAGGCGTTCATGACCACGGGCATGGTCGCGCCCTTGGGGTTCTCGAAGAGCAGGGCGCTTCCCCCCCCGGCCTGCCTGGAGACGCGGTCCGCAATGGCGCCCATCTCCAGTCCGGGATCGACTTCCGCCTTGACCCGCTTCAGCTCGCCGGCGGCCTCGAGCTGTTTCAGGAAGGACTGGAAATCACGGGCCATGGTGCCCTCCAGGGTCCAGTTTCCCACCCGGAGTTCCCGCTGCGGAGCACAACCGACGGAAGATGCTGAACGCCACGCGCGGGAAGGGATCGGCGCTTCCGCGTCCCCGGCCCTCCTCAGCCGAGGATCTCCTGCACGTAGCGCTCCAGCGTGGCCTGGAAATAGGGATTGAGGTCGACGAACTCCAGGCCAACGAGGACGACCCCCTCGTTCCTGCCGGGCTGCCTGCCGAGCAGCCAGCTGATGGAAGCCTGCAGCGGGGTGCTGGGAATGCGCGGATGCACCAGGTACATCGTGTGGACCAAGGTCCCCTTGGCCATCCCCTCGGCCTCCTCCGCCGGCACCTTGATGCAGCACCCTCCCGCGCTCAGGTTGGTCATGACCAGACCCGTGTAGGCCTTGTCTCCCAGGTGGAACCGGACGGTATGGTCTTCGTCTACATTGGCGCGCGGGTAGCGGCGGCGGTTGCTCGAGTCGTCCATGGAGGAGAAGCCGTTCAAGATGAGGCGGAACTCGCCTTACCATTCCTGATCGGCTCCGGGAGCTGCGAACATGAGCCGGTCTAGCCGGCGGCACGAAAAAGCGCCCCGAAGGGCGCTTCCGGAAGGCTTGCGGAACCTACTCGGCGGACAGTTCCACGCGCCGGCGCTCCTTGAGGCGGCCGGCCTTGCCGAGCTTCTCGCGCAGGAAGTAGAGCTTGGCGCGGCGGACCTTGCCGCTGCGGACCACGTCCATGTGGTCGATGGAGGGGCTGTTCAGGGGGAAGATGCGCTCGACGCCGACACCCTCGCTGATCTTGCGGACGGTGAAGGAGGTGCGGAGACCGCCGCCGCGAATGCCGATGACCACGCCCTGGAAGACCTGGATGCGCTCCTTTTCGCCTTCCCTCACCTTGACGTGCACCTTGACGGTGTCGCCCGGGGAGATCCTGGGGAGATCTTTCCGGATCAGGGTGGCTTCGAGACGATCGATGATGTTCATGATGGCTCCTGTGGGGCCAGCGGTCCGTACATCCGCGGAGGAAGGGACATGGCGCACGCAACCCCTGGTTCGGGGACTGACCAGTGTAGCCTGGATTCCCCGGGGGACCAAGCGCGAAAAACGCGGAGCCCGGGTCAGGGCCGCGGGAAGCCCTTCCAGCCCTTCGGCTTGGGTCGGTCCTGGTCCGCCGGGTGCTCCGCCTGCCAGGCGCACCACTGTTCCGGGCGCGTCAGGAAGGGGACGCGGTCCGACAGGAACCGGGCCCACAAGTCGGGCCTCAGGCGCCGGGTCCTCGACATGGCCTCGCGCAGGCGCCAGAGGCGGATCGCCTCGTGGTTGCCTCCCCGCAGGACCCCGGGCACCGGAATGCCTTCGAAGACTTCCGGCCGGGTGTAGTGCGGGTGATCCAGCAGGCCCGTCGCGAAGGAGTCCTGTTCCGCGGAGTCCTGGTTGCCCAGCACGCCGGGCAGCCAGCGGCACACGGCGTCGATCAGGAAGAGGGCGGGCAGCTCTCCGCCCGAGAGGACGGCCTCCCCGATGCTGAACTCCTCGTCCACGAAGAGGTCCACGGCGCGCTGGTCCACGCCCTCGTAGCGGGTGCAGACCAGGATCACCTGGTCCAGCCCGGCCAGCTCGAGCACCTTGGCGTGGGTGAGCGCCGGGGCGGCAGGCGTGAAATGGACGACCCGGCTCGATCCGGAGCGCGGAAGCGCGGCGAGGGCGTCCTTCAGCACCTCCGGCCGCAGCACCATGCCCGGCCCCCCGCCGAAGGGCGCGTCGTCGACGTGGCCGAAGGTGTTGCCCGAGAAGGGACGGTAGGAATGGGTGTGCAGCTCGTGCCCCAGCTCGCGGAAGGCCCTCCCCGTGACGCCGAGGCGAGCCGTCTCGAAGTATTCGGAAAAGAGCGTCAGGACATCGAAGCGCATCAGGACCATCCCGGATGGAAGGTGCTCGCGAGCCAGTGTCGCATGCCGGCGGACATGACCAGGATCTCGTGGATGGAGAAGGCGAAGTAGACCGTGGTGGCCAGGGTGATCGCGGCCCCCAGCCAGGCCATGGAGGGCCATTCCTCCAGCAGGGCCACGCCATAGAGGATCAAGGCGATCGCCGGCAGCAGGTTGGCGAAGGGAAGGGGGACGGGCAGGGCCGCCACGAAGGCCGTCCATGCCACCAGGAACCCCAGGAACTTGCGGCTCGGCGCCTTGCGGGGCCCGCGCCGCTCGGCGAGCCAGGCGATGCGGGCCTCCACCTTGGCGAGCAGGTCCTTGATCCTGCCCCGGTGCAGGACCATCCTGCGGACGGTGCCGGGCAGCCAGGGCTGCGGCGCGCCCCGCATCATGCTGACCCCGAGCAGGAGCGTCACCAGGCTGAGGAGGTTGGCCAGGCCCGGAACGAAGGTGCACAGCGCCAGGAGCAGGACCGTGAGGCCCCAGACCTGTTCGCCCGCCTCCGCGACGAGCTGGCCCATGGTGATGACCGGGTAGCGGTCCAGCAGCCCGTGGAGCCTCGTGAAGAAGGGGCGCTGGCCCCCGGGCTGGATCCTGGTGAGTTCGAGGCGGGGGAGGGCCGCCCAGACCGGACTCAGCGCGGCCTGGATGCGCCCGAGCCGCCTGGAGCCTGAACGGATGAAGCGGCCTCGCCGGAAGGTGCCCCGCGAAAGTCTCACGAGTCCCGTTCTTCCGGCGGGTCCATGCCTTCCGAGAACCGGTCTTCCTCGTCGGACAGCGAGTCCGGGATCTTGTAGGTCCCGGAGGCCCAGGCGCCGAGGTCCAGGATCTTGCACCGCTCCGAGCAGAAAGGCTTCCACGGACTGGCGTCCCAGGAAACGGGTTTCCGGCAGATCGGGCAGGGACGGACGGTCATGTCGGGATCATAGCGGATCCCGGTGGTTTCGTTGACGGGCAAAGGAGAAGATGGGGATTCCTTCGAATGTGATCAATTAAACAACAAAAAATCTTAGTCAAAATTAGAAGATTTGATTGACAGGAAGATGGACTTGCCTACACTGGTTCCTGGATGGCCCCGTCGGGCCCTCGCAACGGTCCAGGAAACGGAGGACACCATGTCGAAAATCATTGGCATCGATCTCGGAACGACCAACAGCTGCGTGGCGGTCATGGAAGGCGGGGTGCCGAAGGTCATTCCCAACGCGGAAGGCACCAACACGACCCCGTCGGTCATCGGCTTCAACCCCAAGACCAACGAGCGCCTCCTGGGCGCCGCGGCGAAGCGCCAGGCGGTGGCCCAGCCCAAGAACACGGTCTATTCGATCAAGCGCTTCATGGGGCTGCCCTTCGCCGATTCCGACAAGGAGCAGAAGCTCGTCAACTACGTCGTAGAGCGCTCCGAGAAGGGCAGCTGCGCGGTGAACATCGCCGGCAAGCATCTCAGTCCCGAAGAGCTGAGCGCCATGATCCTCACCAAGATGAAGGACACCGCCGAAGCCTACCTGGGCGAGAAGGTCACCAAGGCCGTCATCACGGTGCCCGCCTACTTCAACGACGCCCAGCGCCAGGCCACCAAGGACGCCGGAGCCATTGCGGGCCTCGAGGTCATGCGCATCATCAACGAACCCACCGCCGCGGCCCTGGCCTACGGCCTGGACAAGAAGAAGGACGGCACCATCGCGGTCTTCGACTTCGGCGGCGGCACCTTCGACATCTCCATCCTCGAGGTGAGCGAGGGCGTGGTCGAGGTGAAGTCCACCAACGGCGACACCCACCTGGGCGGCGACAACGTCGACCAGGTCATCATCGACTGGCTCATCGAGGAGTTCCAGAAGGCCGAGGGCATCGACCTCCGCAAGCAGCCCGAGGCCATGCAGCGCCTGAAGGAGGCCGCCGAGAAGGCCAAGTGCGAGCTCTCCACCACGACCCAGACGGACATCAGCCTGCCCTACATCACCGCGGACGCCAGCGGACCCAAGCACCTCACCCAGGCCCTCACCCGCGCCCGGTTCGAGGGCATGATCGAGCCCATCCTCCAGAAGCTGAAGGTCCCCTGCGAGAACGCCGTGAGGGACTCCAAGCTGAGCCACCACGAGATCGACGAGGTGGTGCTCGTGGGTGGCTCCACCCGCATTCCCAGGGTCCAGGAGCTGGTGAAGCAGATCTTCGGCAAGGAGCCGAACAAGAGCGTGAATCCGGACGAGGTCGTGGCCGTGGGCGCCTCCGTTCAGGGTGGCGTGCTCGCGGGCGACGTGAAGGGGGTGCTGCTCCTCGACGTGACGCCGCTCTCCCTGGGCATCAACGCCAACGGCGGCCAGATGTCCGTGATCATCCCGCGCAACACGACGATTCCCACGAAGCGCTCCGAGGTCTACACCACCGCCGTGGACAACCAGCCGGGCGTGGACATCGAGGTCTTCCAGGGCGAGCGCCAGCTGGTGGAAGGCAACAAGCTGCTCGGCAACTTCCACCTGGGCGGCCTGCCCCCCGCGCCCCGGGGCATGCCCCAGATCGAGGTGACCTTCGACATCGACGCCAACGGCATCGTGCACGTCACCGCCAAGGACAAGGGCACGGGCAAGGACGCGAGCATCACCCTGACCGGCTCCACGGGCCTCTCCAAGGACGAGATCGAGTCCAAGGTCCGGGACGCCGAGGCCCACAAGGTCGAGGACGAGGAGCGCAAGAAGCTCCTGGAGGACAAGAACCGGCTGGACCAGACCATCTACCAGCTGGAGAAGCTCCTCAAGGAGAACGGCGACAAGATCCCCGAGGCCGAGAAGAAGGACCTGGAGCAGGCCATCTCCGAAGGCAAGGAGGCCCTCTCCAGCCTGGACAAGGACCGCATCGCCAAGGCCCTGGAGATGATCAACGCCAAGAGCCACAAGATGGCCGAGCATCTCTACAAGCAGAGCCAGCCGGCGCCCGACGCCGGGGCCGCCCCCGCGCCGGCTCCCGCCCCCGGCGGCGAGGGCAAGAAGAAGGACGATGACGTCATCGACGCCGAGGTCGTGAACTAGGTTCCATCGCCAAGTCCGCCCAGGGAACGCCGCGCCCGCCAGGAGGCTTGGGGGGCGCGGCGTGTCTTCATGTCTCGAGGGTGTTGTTTTCTTTGCTGGAAATCTGAGTCGAATGCGCTAAAGTGCTGCCATGGCCGCTCCCGACTACTACAAGCTCCTGGGATTGCCCCGGAACGCCTCGGAGGAGGACATCAAGAAGGCGTACCGGAAGCTGGCCCGGAAACTCCATCCGGACCTGAACCCCGGCAACAAGGAGGCCGAGGCCCGCTTCAAGGAGGTGAGCGAGGCCTACGAGATCCTTTCGGATCCCGACAAGCGCCGCAACTACGACCAGTTCGGGGACCCCAACGGGCCGTCCTTCCAGGCCGGTCCCCAGGGCGAAGGGCACGGCTTCGATTTCGGCGGGTTCAACTTCGGCGGGGGAGGCTTCGAGGACATCTTCCAGGGTTTCGGCGGGGGGCGCGCCCGGGCCCGCCGGCCTGGCCCGAAGCCCGGCGAGGACCTCCAGCACCTGGTGCGGATCAGCTTCAAGGACGCCTTCCTGGGCACCAGGCTGCCCCTCAACATCACCCACACCGAGACCTGCAGGGCCTGCCTCGGGACCGGAGAGGTGCCGGGCGCCGCGAAGACGTCCTGCCCCGCCTGCGGCGGACGGGGCTTCCAGGAACATGGGTTCGGGTTCCTCAAGTCCAAGTACGAGTGCGACGAGTGCGGGGGCTCGGGCAAGAAGGCCCCCAGCTGTCCCGCCTGCCAGGGACGGGGCCGGAACCCGAAGCGGGAGACCCTCACCATCGCCATCCCCCCCGGGGTCGAGGACGGGACCCGGCTGCGCGTCGCGGGCAAGGGCGAGGCCGGCCGCCGGGGCGGCGGTCCGGGCGACCTCTACCTCCAGATCCAGGTGGAGCCGGATCCCCGGTTCGAGCGGCGGGGCGCCAATCTCTACCTGAAGCTGCCCATCAGCTTCACGGAGGCCGCCCTGGGCGCCAAGGTGGAGATCCCCACCCCGGAAGGGCACACCACGATCAAGATCCCGCCCGGGAGCCAGAGCGGCTCCAAGCTCCGCCTGAAGGCGCAGGGCATGCCCGTGCCGCGTTCGGACCAGCGGGGGGACCTCTTCGCGGAGATCCAGGTCGTCACGCCCCTGATCCAGGACGAACGGAGCAAGGAACTCCTGCGGGAGCTGGCCGATCTCAACGACGGCAGCATCCGCCGATGAACCCACCAGCGAGACACGGAGCGCGTGGAGACATGAACACCGGGAAGAAGAAAAGCCAAGCTCTTGTCCGTGACGGATTTCCAGGGAGGTAGGCCATGCGGCGGGACCCCAAGGCTGGCTGCTACATGATCGGCGTCGTGGCCGCCCGGTACGAGATCCATCCCCAGACCCTGCGCCTCTACGAGCGGGAGGGCCTCCTCCTGCCCTCGCGCACGGAGGGCAAGACCCGCCTCTACAGCGAGGAGGACATCGAGCGCCTGGAGTTCATCCTGAACCTCACCCGGGACCTGGGGGTGAATCTTGCCGGGGTGGAGGTCGTCCTGAACCTGCGTGACCAGATGCAGAGGATGCAGGAGGAGACCCGTCGGCTCCTGGAATCCTACGAGGACAAGATGCGGGCGGCGGGCCTCGAGCCGGAGCCCGCCAGGGAGGCGGTCAATCCCACGGGGCTGGTGAAAATTTCCCATCAGGGACTCCGGAAGCGGTAATTTCGTTCCAGCCCCCGGGCCTTGTTATCCTGTCCTCCCAGCCGGTTGGTGACGCGTGCCCCAACGCCATCTTGAAGAGCGTTCGCTCGACAAATACTTCGATTCCATCCGCGGCCTGCCTTTGCTGACGGCGGAGCAGGAACGGCTCTACGGCCGGATGTGGCAGAAGGACCGCAATCCAGAGGGCCTCCGGATGCTGGTGGAGGGCAACCTGCGCTTCGTCGTGAAGGAGGCGCGCAAGTTCCAGGGCATGGGCCTGGACCTGCTCGACCTCATCAGCGAGGGGAACCTCGGCCTCATCGAGGCGGCCAAGCGCTTCGACCCCGAGCGCGAGAACAAGTTCCTGACCTACGCGTCCTGGTGGGTCCGGCAGGCGATCTTCCACGCCCTCGCCGAACACGGCAGCAAGATCCGCCTGCCCCAGAAGGTGGCGGGACACCTGGTCCAGCTGAACCGCCTGATGCACCGGCTCAGCCAGGAACTGGGCCGTCCGCCCTCCGTGCAGGAACTCGTGGCCGCCAATCCCGTCTTCACGGCCGAGGAGGTGGAGCGCCTGCAGCTGCTGCAGCAGACGACGACGACGGTGTCCACCGAGCAGGGGATGGGCGAATCCGACCTCACCCTGGGGGACAGCCTGGAGCAGTCCATCGAGCCTTCCGCCATGGAGACCATGGACCAGGAGTCCTTCCTGGACCAGGTGCGCCTGAGCCTGGAGATGCTGAACGCCAAGGAGCGGACGATCATCACGCTCCATTTCGGCCTGAACGGCCACGAGCCGGTGACCCTCGAGCGGATCGGCCAGACCTTCACTCCGCCCATCAGCCGGGAGCGCGTGCGCCAGATCGAGGAGCGGGCCTTCATGAAGATCCGGGAACGGCGCCGGGTGCTGCTGGGGCAGTTCCTCAAGGGGGATCGGCAATGAGGGCTGGCCCGGGGGGCGAGGCGTGACGCGCGGCAGGCCGGACTGCCCCAAGTGCGGGGGACGAGGCGTCATCCTGGACGCGGATCCGCTCGCCCCGGCCAGGGTCTGCTCCTGCACCGCCGCGGCGGTGGCCGACGGCGCCGTGCTCGGGATCCCGCCGCGCTATCGCCAGTGCAGCTTCGAGCTCTTCTGGGACTGGTGGAAGATCCAGCACCCCCGCGAAGCCGTCCTCAAGACCCTGGCGGACGCCCAGGAGCTGCTGGACCATCCCGAGGTGACCGGGCTGGCCGACAACCTGGAGGTGCGCTCCAAGCTCGAGCTGGTCCTCCACAAGTGCGGGGCCAGATCCGGGGCGGGCGAAACCTCCTGGAAGGACCTGAAGCCCGCCCAGGAGCCCATGGGCTACCGGACGCTCCTGAACTGGGCCAGGCACGGCCGCGACTCCGTGGATCTCTGGTGGATCGACGGCCCCGCCGGCAGCGGCCGCAGCTCGCTGGCCGCCGCCGCCCTGAAGGCGTGGACCGAGCGCACCGGGGAGCCGGGCCTCTTCGTGTCCGTGCGCACCTTCAGCCAGGAACTGAAGGACACCTACTACGACTCCAGGAGCTTCCAGAACACGGACTTCCTGAGCGAGCGCGACCGCATGGCTCCCCTGCAGAAGGCACCCTGCCTGGTGCTGGACGACCTGGACCGCCTGGACACCGACATCCGCGTCGTCCGGAGCGTCGCCCAGCTGCTGGACCAGCGCTACGCCGAGGAGAAGCCCACGGTCCTGACGGCCTCCCGCTGGGCCGGGACGCTCCAGTCGATGGAGAACTACGCCTTCGCGAGGCTGGATGATCCGAGCCTCCTGCACCGCCTGGCCCAGTCCTTCCGCGTCCAGCTCAAGCCGCTCCTGGAACGGCTGATGGAAAGTGGCCGTGGATAGGACATGAAGCGGATCCTCCGGGCCCTCGTGCACCTGCACCTCAAGCGTTCCGCGGGGCTCTGGATCGCGCTGGCCGGGATCACGCTGCTGCTGGGCTGGGGCGTATCCAGGGTGGAACGGCGCCTGGACCTCATGAGCCTCCTGCCCACGGACCACCCCGTGGTCCGGGCCAGCCTCGAGGCCGGCGTAGGGAAGCAGGAGCTGCTCTGGCTGGCCGCCGAAGGAACCCAGGGCGACCTGGAGGCCCGGGACGCCTGGGCAGAGGGCCTGGTGGAGCGGCTGCTGGACCAGGACGGCGTCCCCCTCAACGGGCTGAGCGGCGAGGGGCGCCTCTCGGAGCCCAGGCCGGTCCCCGAGCCCAAGGGCGTCTCCCTGTGGCCCGCGCTGCTCGCGGCGGGGAGCTTCCTGGACGGGGACGCGGCGGCCGCGCGCCTGGTCACGGGGCAGCTCTACGTCCTGGCCCCGATGCTCCTGGGCGACAGGCTGAAACCCCTGACGGACCTGAAGGAAGTGCGGGCCAGGCTGCACGGCACGGCCGCGGCCCTGGCCTCGCCCAATCCCGTCAAGGCGCGGTTCGCCAGGCTGGACCCGCTCCAGCTGCTGACCCTCTCGGAGCAGTCCGACGAGACCCTCCAGCACGCCGCCAGCGGCCTCCGGAACCTGCCCCTGAAACTCCGTACCGGCTACCTCGTCACCGCCGACGGCCGCTACGTGCTCGTTCCCCTGGTGCTCGACTTCCCGAGTTCCGACACCAGGGCCACGGCCCGCGTGATGACCTGGCTGGGCGGGGGGGCCGTGGGGCCTCTTCCGGCCCGTGCCTCCGCGGCCCAGGTCCGGCAAGCGCTCGCGCCGGCGGGCAAGCGGGCCTTCCCCCTCCAGATCACGGGGGCCCACGCCATCGCCTACTGGGAATCCCAGACCCTCACGCGGGAAGTGCTCCTGAGCCTAGGGTTGAGCTTCGTGCTCATCGGACTCGTCTACTGGATCGGCTTCCGGACCCTCGCGGGCTACGGGTTCGTGGTGACGCCCCTGCTGCTGGGCATGCTGTGGGCCCTCGGCCTCGTGGGCTGGCTCCTGGGGCACCTGAACCTCATGGCTGCGGCCTTCGGGGCCGTGCTGCTGGGGGTCGGGGACGACGTGGGCATCCTGCTGTTCAGCCGCTACCGGGACGAGCGTCAGGCCGGCCACTCGAAGCCATGGGCGCTCCGGGCGGCCCTGCTCGGGACCGGGCCCGGGGTGGTGACGGCCGGCACCGCGACGGCCCTGGCGTTCCTCGCCTGCGTGGTCACGCCCTTCCCGGGGTTCCGGGACCTGGGGCTCACGGCGGGGTTGGGGCTCCTGGCCTGCATGATCTCCAGTTTCCTGGTGCTTCCCGCCCTCCTCATCGTCTTCGACCGGGGCAAGGGGACTTTCGCGCCCTGCGCCCAAGCGGGCCGGAACCCCGCCTCCACGGTCCGCGCCTGGAAGGTGGGGGTGTCCCTCGCCCTCCTCTTGGCGGGGGCCTGGGGCATCCGTCGCCTGACCTGGGAGGAGGACCTGCGCCGGTTCCGCCAGAGCGGGAATCCCGCCCTCGCGCTGCAACAGGCCCTCGGGAAGGCCCTGGGCGCGGGCCTCCAGCCCCTGGCCATCCAGATCCCCATGGACGATCCCGAGCGCCTGCCCCAGCAGTGGAACCGGATCGTGGCGCCCCTCAGGCGGGAAGGGCTGCCCCTGCCGGTCTGGCGGGAAGGCAAGCCCGAGCTGAAGCGCATCCTGGGATCCGAGACGTGGTTCCGCGAGGTCCTGGACATCGCCGCCCAGGAGGGGCTGGATCCCGTGGCCCTGGAACTCCCGCTCTCCGGGATGCAGGAGAGCCTCAACGATCCGGGGGCAGTCCCCCGCTCGCTGCAGGACCTCTTCCCGGAAGTGAAGGTGCCTCTGGAACGGTCCTCGTCCTGGTCCCCCTTCTCCTGGCTCAAGCGGTCCCGGCCGCCCGAGGAGCCGCCGCCGACCTTCCTGCTTCCCCTGAGGCTGCAGGAGGCCTCCCTGGACCGGGTGGAGGGGGAGGTCACCCGGGCCGGCGCCCGCCTGGTGGGGACCCGCCCGCTGTTCCGCGCGGTCAAGGCCGTGGCCAAGGATGCCCTGAAGGACGTGATCCTGCTGGCCTTCGGCGCCGTGGTGCTCGTGGTGGTGTTCTTCGGCCGGAGCTGGCGCTTCCTGCTGCTGTCCATGGTGCCGCTCGTCGCGAGCCAGGTGGGCGCGCTCGGGATCCTCGGGCTCAGCGGGGAACCCCTCACCTTCCTCTCCCTGGTGGCCATCCCCATCGCCCTGGGGGTGAGCATCGACACGGCCATGAACCTGCTGCACCGCGCGCGCCTGGAACCTCACGCCGCCGCCCGCGTGGCGCGGGTGAACGCCGTCTGCGCGGGCACCACCCTGGCGGGCTTCGGCGGCCTGGTGTTCAGCGGCTACCGGGGGCTCCGGGGCCTCGGCCTGGCCGCGCTGGGCGGGGTGGCGCTGGCCCTCCTGGTGACCCAGTGGGTGCTGCCCTGGATGATCGAGCGGTGGCCGCTGCACGGGAGAGGGCGGAACGGCTGACGCGGATGCGCAGGAGTTGGAGATGAATCCGGACATGGACCAGGCCTCCGGGATCGGCGCCATCATCCGCCGGCAAACGGCTTCGGGGCCGCTGCCCGCCGCCGAGGTCATGGCCCTGGCCCTGTACCATCCCGAGCACGGCTACTACCGCCGGCCGGAAGGCCCCTGGGGCTTCGAGGGGAAGGACTACTACACGGCCCTGGACACCGGGCCGCTGCTGGGCGAGGCGCTCGCGGCGAGGCTGGAGTCCGCCTGGAACGTCCTGGGGCGGCCCCCGCTGTTCACGGTCCTGGAGCCGGGGGCCGGACGCGGATGGCTGGGGCGGGACCTGCTGGCGGCGGCCTCGGGTCCCTTCTCCAAGGCCCTGGTCTACGTCCACCGGGACGACAATCCGGCCGCCCGGGCGGCCGCGGCCTCGGCGCTGGCCCCCTTCCTCGCGGACGGCCGCGCCCGGTTCGTCTCGGAGCAGGAGCCGCTCCCGGTCTTCCAGGGGGCGGTGATCTCCAACGAGCTCTTCGATGCCCTTCCCGCCCAGCCGTGGCGCTGGGACGGAAGCCGGTGGCTCCGCGCGGTGCTGGCGGCGACGGGGCCGGAGTGGGTGCCGGGGGACGCCGGGGAGGCCGGGATCTGGTTCCAGACCCAGGCGGAGGGGGGGCTGCATCCCGGGGACGGGGCCGTCTGGTGCGACGACATGCCGGCCCTCGTGCGGGAGCTGTCGCGGGCCCTGGCCGCCGGGCTCTTCCTCGCCGTCGACTACGGCGACCAGGGGGCCCGGCTGGTGGCCAAGGGGGCGAATCTCCGGCGCTGCCGATCCCACATCGTGGACGGCGCCTGGTGGGAGGACCTGGGCGCCTGTGACATCACCGCGGACGTGGACTTCACGCGGCTGACCCGCCTGCTGGAGGCCGAGGGCTTCCACGAAGCCGCCCACCACGCCCTCAGCCGGTGGATCCGGGTCCACGCCCCCCTCTCCGAGTGGGAGGTCCAGTGGCAGGAGCTGCCCGAAAGGGACCGGGCAGCCCGCATGGAGAACCTCCTGCAGCTGACCTTGCCGGGCATGATGGGGGAGCGCTTCCGGGTCCTGGAGGCCTGGAAGCCGCTACTTCCGTGAGCGTCGGGGAATTCTCCTTGTGGTTCCGTGTTTTTTTTGGCATCCTAATAGGCCTTGTCTTGGGCTCCCCAAGTGCGCCGATTCCTTGAGCGCCGCCCAAGCCTCCCTAGAGAGGGTCCTATGTACGCAGTGATTCAAACCGGTGGCAAGCAGTACCGCGTCGCGGAAGGCGATGTGGTCCGCGTGGAACTGCTGGAGAAGGAGCCCAAGCAGAGCGTGGTGTTCGACCGCGTACTGCTGGTCGCCAAGGACAGTGACGTGAAGGTGGGCCAGCCCGTCGTCCAGGGCGCCACGGTGGAAGCCGAGGTCATCCGCAACGACCGCGCCAGGAAGGTGATCATCTTCAAGAAGAAGAAGACCAAGACCTACCAGCGGACTCAGGGACACCGCCAGGGGTTCACGGAAGTCCGCATCAAGGGCATCAGGGCCTAGGGCCGCATTCCGAGATACAGAGAGGTTTCGTCATGGCTCATAAAAAAGGTGTAGGTTCCAGTCGCAACGGCCGCGATTCCAATGCGCAGCGGCTCGGCGTGAAGGCTTTCGGCGGCATGGTCGTCACCGGCGGCTCCATCCTCGTCCGTCAGCGCGGCACCAAGTTCAAGATGGGCGTGAACGTGGGCATGGGCACCGACCACACCCTGTTCGCCAAGGTGGATGGCCGCGTGCGGTTCCAGGACAAGGGACAGTACGGCCGCTTCATCCACATCGACCCCGTCGAGGAATAGCGGATTCCTGAACGTCAAGGAGCGCGCACGGCCACAGGCTGGCGCGCTCCTTCTTTTTCACCAGGCCTGGATCTTCCCGGACATCATGTTCCTAGACCATATTCTTCTTCATGTCGAGGCCGGACACGGCGGCTCCGGAGCCACCAGCTTCCGCCGCGAGAAGTCCGTGGAGAAGGGGGGGCCGGACGGAGGGGACGGCGGGGCCGGGGGCTCGGTCCGCGTGCGGGCCGACCGCGCGCTGAACACCCTCAACCCCTACCGGCACAAGCGCGAGTTCGCCGCGGGCCGGGGCGGGAACGGCGAAGGCTGCATGAGGCACGGCACGGACGGCGCGAACGTGGTGCTGGACGTTCCCCTGGGGACCATCATCCGCGACCTGCCGAGCGGCGAACAACTGGCCGAGCTCCTGGAGCACGGCCAGGCCGTCTGCGTGGCCCGGGGGGGCCGTGGAGGGCTGGGCAACGTCCACTTCAAGAGTTCCACGAACCGCACGCCGAGGCATTCGCAGCCCGGCGAGGACGGCGAGGTGCGGGACATCGAGCTGGAGCTGAAGCTCATCGCCGACGTGGGGCTCATCGGCTTCCCGAACGCCGGCAAGTCCACGCTCGTGAGCCGCGTGAGCGCCGCGCGCCCCAAGATCGCCGACTACCCCTTCACGACCCTGGAACCCCAGCTCGGGGTGGTGCCCGTGGACGAGGTGGACAGCTTCGTGATCGCGGACATCCCCGGTCTCGTCGAGGGGGCGGCCCGCGGCGCGGGACTGGGCATCCAGTTCCTGCGCCACGTGGAGCGGACCCGCATGCTGCTCCACCTGGTGGACCTTTCGGACCCCGTGCAGGAGCCCGAGGAGGCCATCCGCGTCATCGAAGGCGAGCTCCGGACCTTTTCCGAGGTGCTCTTCTCCAAGCCTCGCTGGCTGGTCGGGACCAAGCTGGACGCCCTCCAGGACGAGGCTCGGCGCGCGCGTTTCGAGGCCATCTGCCGCAGCCGGGGCCAGGAGCCGATCCTGATCTCGGGGGTCACCGGGGAAGGTCTTCGCGCCCTGGTCTTCAAGCTCGGGGCGATGCTGGGGCAGATACGAATCCCATGAGTCAGGAAACGGCATCCCGGATCGGCCTGCTGGGGGGCGCCTTCAATCCTCCCCACCTGGGCCACCTGAGGCTCGCGGAACTGGCGCTGCGTGCGCTGTGCCTGGACGAGGTCCGGTTCGTCCCCACGGCCAGGTCGCCGCACAAGGCGGAGCCCGGCGCGGGGCCCGACGCCCGGTCGCGGCTCGGCCTCCTCGAGGCGGCCCTGGCGGGGACGGCCTGCCCCTTCAGGGTGGAACCCATCGAGATCGAGCGCGGCGGGACCAGCTACACCGTGGACACCCTCGAGGCGCTGTGCCGGCGCGAGCCCGGCCGTGCCTGGATCCTGCTTATCGGTTGCGATCAGCTGCCGGGGTTGCCACAATGGCGCCGCATGGATCGGATTCTGGAGCTGGCTTCCCTCGGGGTCGCGCCGCGGCCCGGCTTCAGCCTTGAGGTTCCCCTGCCGCTCGAGGCCCGGCGCCGCGACCAGTGGTCGGGGGCCCCGGGGGAGCTGGTCTGGCTGCCGGGGACCGGCCTGCTGCTGTCGTCCTCCGGGCTCCGGTCGGAGATCTCGCGGGGCCACAGCCCCGAAGGACTCCCGATTCAAGTCGAGGCTGCGATCCGGCGAGAAAACTATTACCTTTGAGTTCCACTGACCTGGGAGAGCGAATGACCCTAGATACACGGCTGGCGAGCGTCGTCGAAGCGGCTCGTTCCAAGAAGGCTTTCATGATCCGGCTGCTGGACGTGCAAGGCATCGCGAGCTTCACCGATACCTTTGCCTTCATGAGCGGGGGAAGCGACCGGCAGAACCGGGCCATCGCCGAGGCCATCGAGGAGAAGCTGAAGGCGCAGGGCGAGCGCCCCCTCTGCACCGAGGGGGACCTCACCGGCAACTGGATCCTGCTCGACTACGGCGATCTCATCATCCACGTCATGGACGAGGACACGCGCCGGCGCTTCAATCTGGAGGGCCTGTGGAGCCAGGGCCGGGAGTACGAGATCCCCCCCGAGGCCCTGCCGTCCGCCCCCACCCCCTCTTCTGCTTTCTGATCGAATTTCGGAGATTGCCATGCCCGTGCACAGCGCTTTCGATGCCATGCAGGCCCGCCTCAAGATCGCGGCTGAGCTGTACGGCCTGGACGAGACCCTCTTCAAGGTGTTCATCCAGCCTCTGCGGTCCGTCATCGTGAGTCTTCCGGTCCACATGGACGACGGCCGGTGGGAAGTCTTCACCGGCTACCGGGTCCAGCACAGCACCGTCCGCGGCCCCGCGAAGGGCGGCATCCGCTACGACCCGGACGTGACCCTCGACGAGATCATGGCCGGCGCGGCCTGGAACACCTGGAAGACGGCCGTGGTGGACGTGCCCTTCGGCGGCGGGAAGGGCGGCATCGTCTGCGATCCCACCACCATGAGCCAGGGAGAGCTGGAGCGGCTGACCCGCCGCTACACGGCGGACATCATGGACGTCATCGGCGCGGACAGGGATGTCCCGGGCATCGACATGGGCACCAATTCCCAGATCATGGCCTGGGTCCTGGACACCTACGCCATGCACGCCCGGCGCACGGAGAACGGCGTGGTCACCGGCAAGCCCGTGGGCCTGGGCGGCAGCCTGGGACGCACGGAGGCCACGGGCCGCGGGATCCTGATCTCCGCGCGCGAGGCCATGCAGCGCCTCGGGAAGCCCCTGGCCGGCGCGACGCTGGCGGTGCAGGGCTTCGGCAACGTGGGCTCGCAGGCCGCCCGCCTGCTGCACGAAGCCGGGGCACGCATGGTCGCCGTCTCGGACCGGGACGGGGCCATCCGCAACGACCGCGGCATCGACGTGCACGCGCTGCTGAAGCACCATGCGGAATCGAAGACCGTGGCCGGCTTCAAGGGAGCGGAGCCCATGGACCCGAAGGACCTGCTGACCATGCCGGTGGACATCCTCGTGCCCGCGGCCACGGACAACCAGATCACGGAGCAGAACGCGGCCAAGGTCCGGGCGAAGGTGGTGGTGGAAGGCGCCAACGGCCCGACCACCCCCGAGGCCGATCCGATCCTGCTCGCCAACGGCGTGCTGGTCGTGCCCGACATCCTGGCCAACGCCGGCGGCGTCACCGTGAGCTACTTCGAGTGGGTCCAGAACCGCATCGGCTACTACTGGCGCGAGCGCGAGGTGAACGAGAGGCTGGTGGAGTACATGACCCACGCCTTCCAGGCCGTCTTTGCCACCACGGACAAGTACAAGACCAACCCCCGGATCGGAGCCTACATCCTGGCCCTGGACCGCGTCTCGCAGGCCCAGTACTACCGCGGGTTCTACGCCTGAACGCCGCCCGGAAGGAAGCGCGCGGGGCGCCGTCGCGGCCCCCGCGGCGTGATTATTTCCCTGCGATGACTTATGCTCGCAGAGAGATCTCGCCATGCGCTTCGCCGTGAAGTACACCAACAGGGCCGGAGACGTCCTCCTGAAGGACTGGGAGGGGGCCTCCGCGGACGAAGTCGCCGCGCGGGTGCTGGCCGAAGGGAGCTTCCCGCTCGAGGTGAAGGCTTCGGGCCGCGCGTTCCGGCGCGTCCGCACTCTCCGGACCGACTCCCTGATCATCCTCAACCAGGAGCTGCTCGCGCTCCTCCGGGCGGGCATCCCGCTGCTGCAGTGCCTGGAGCTGCTGGCGGGGCACGGGAAGGATCCGCTCCTCCGGCGCTCCCTGGAGCGGGTCATGGAGCTGGTGAAGGAGGGCCTGTCCTTCTCCGAGGCGCTCGAGCAGGCGGGCACCTTCCCGTCCGTCTACCGGGCCAACATCGTCGCCGGGGAGCGCAGCGGGACCCTCCCGGAAGTGATCGCGCGCTGGCTCGCCTTCCAGGAATTCGCGCAGAAGAGCCGCCGGCGGATCCTGGAGGCCATGATCTACCCGATGTTCCTGGTGGCGGTGCTGGGGGTGGCGCTCGTCGTGATCTTCAACGTGGTGCTGCCGCGCTTCTCCGAGATCTATTCCGACGGGAGCATCGAGATGCCCGGCGTCACCCGGATGCTGCTGGCCTTCGGGGCCTTCATGCGGGAGACGGTCTGGATCCAGGTGGGCCTCCTGGGGGCCCTGGCCGTCTTCCTGCGCTGGATGTTCGCCACGGAGGCCGGGAAACGGATCCTGGAGCGCGGCCTGCTCGCCCTCCCCAGGTTCGGCACGCTCTACCGCATGTACCATTCCTCCGTCTTCGCGAGGACGCTCGGCGTGCTCCTCGCGGGCGGCATGCCCGTGCTCCAGTCCCTGGAGGTGATCCAGCGCACCACGCCCTCCGAGCGGATGAAGCTGAGGCTGGTCAAGGTCGCCGAGCTGGTGCGGGGGGGGTCCTCGCTGCACCAGGCCCTTGAGCGCTCCAGGATGCTCGATCCCCTGGCGGTCGAGATGACCCGCGTGGGCGAGCAGAGTTCCGCGCTGCCCGACATGCTGAACCACGTGGCGGACTTCTTCGACCAGGAAGTGGAGAAGGCCACCACGGCCATCACCACCCTCATCGGACCCGCCCTGATCCTCTTCATGGGCGTGGTCGTCCTGGGCCTCCTCCTGGCCGTCTACGTGCCCCTGTTCAACGCGGGCAACATGGTGCGGTGAAGGGCCGCTACCTGTAGCGCAGCTTCAGCCACTTCTGCGGATCCACGGGGCCCCATCCGCGATCGAGCGAAGCGAGGAGCGGGAGCACAGCGCGGTGCGCTGTGCGATCTGGGGGTAGTCCAGGTCCCTGATCGTGGGTGGATCCATGGGTGCCGTTGGAGCAGATCCGGGACGCAATCGAACCAGATGGGGGCCCCATCCGCGATCGAGCGAAGCGAGGAGCGGGAGCACAGCGCGGTGCGCTGTGCGATCTGGGGGTAGTCGCCGGGGTGTCGTCAGGCCGCTACCTGTAGCGCAGCTTCAGCCACTTCTGCGGATCCTGCGGCTGGGCCAGGTGGCGGATCTCGAAGCCGAGGCGGGGGCCTTCCATGGTCTCGCCGACGGTGCCCACAGGCTCGCCGGGCTTCATGACCTGCCCCTTGTTCACGGTGAAGAGGCTCATGTGGGTGTAGAGGGTGAAGAACCCGCCTCCATGGTCCAGGATCACCATGGGGCCGTAGCTCTGGTAGCTGTCGGCGAACACCACCTTCCCTTCGGCCACGGCCTGGACCTGGGCGCCGGGATCGGCGGCGATGAGCAGGCCCGACTGCACCGTGCGAGTGTGGAACTTGGGGTGGATCTGCTCCCCGAACCCCTGGGCCAGGGTGCCCTCCACCGGGCGGGGGAGCTCGCCCCTCAGGGCCGCGAAGGGCCCCGTGCCCTCGAAGGATTCGGTTCTGTTCCTGCTGAGGAGGGCCGAAAGCATCCGTTCCAGCTGGATCGCCTCCTCGGCGAGGTCGGCCTGGATGTCCTTCTGCCTGGCCTCGTCCTGGCCCAGGTTGTCCAGGAACGCCTGCAGCCGGTCCTCGTTCAGCTTGAGGTTCGCCTGGAGCTTTGCGGTCTCCTTCTCCTCCTGGGCCAGCCGCTGCGCGGCCACCTGGAGTTCCTTCTCCCGCTGCGCGAGTTCGTCCTGGAGGCGCTTCACGAGGTCCAGCTTGCGCCGTTCCAGGTTGCGCCAGTAGGCCAGATAGCGGCCGTTCACGAGGTACTCGTCGAAGCCGGAGAGGGACGGGAAGAAGCTGAGGCCCCCCCACGGACCCAGGGCCTGCATCCAGCGGACCTGCTTCCGCAGCTCGACCCGCAGCCGCTGGATCTCCAGCTGGATGCTCTCCTTCTGGAGGCTGATCAGGCGGACCTCGGCCTCCGTCTGGTCCCGCTTGAGCTTGGCCTCGTCCGCCTGGACCCGGGCCCGGTCCGCCTGGAGCGAGATGCCCTGCATCTCCACGAGCACGCCCTTCCGGCGCTTGTTCAAGGCTTTCACCTGGTGATCCACCTGGTTCAGGCGGGACTGCACTTCGGCCAGGCGGCGCTTCACCGCCGCGGGGTCCTGGGTCGCGGGCGGCTGGGCCCGGGCCAGGAGCGCCAGCAGCGCGAGGACGAGGCCCCGCGTCGGCCGGGAGCGGATCACTTCCTGGCCTTCTTCGCGGCGCTGCGGCCCGGTTTTCCGGGCAGGAGCAGCAGGAGGGCGGCCAGGGCGAGGGGGCCCCCGATCGCCAGGGGCAGGGCCGACCAGGCCAGGGCGTCGCTGGGGAGCGACTCCGTGGGCAGGGCGTGCCCGAGGAGGGCCGCCGTCTTCACGCCCCAGGCGGGGAGTTCCAGCTCGGATCCCCACTCGCCGACCCAGGCCAGGATCTTGCCGACCGAGGCCAGGGCGTAGGCTCCGAGGACGGCCAGGCCCCGGTTGGACTTCATCGCCAGCCCGAGTACCCCCGCCCAGAGCAGGAGCTGGAGGCCCAGGAGGACGCCGTTGAGGTCGGCCTGCAGGATCCGGTTCCAGGGGCCGGCCGTGCCGGCATGGCCGAGGGGGCTGCCGAAGAACTTGAAGGCGGAGGCCAGGATGGGGAGCATGGCCACCTGGCTGAGGAAGAGGCCGTGGGCGAGGGCCAGCGCGGTGCCGAGGAAGAGGCCCTTGAACCGCTCGCCCCTCGAGCCCGCGGCCAGCCATTCGCCCATGGGCAGGAAGCCGCCCAGCACGAGGACCGCCGGGACCAGGGTGTAGATGAGGCGGCCGAGGTTCTCCACGGCGATGCCCGGCGCGTCGGAGCCGATGGGGATGGCCGTGCCGAAGACCACGAGCTGGGTGCCGTCCGGGCCGAAGCCCTGGATCGCTCCCAGGGCCAGGCCCGCCAGGAGAAGGCTCGCCAGAGTCCAGGCGACGCGCAGGCGTGAACTTCCGAATCGGTCCATGGGGTCTCCGTTTGAATCGATTCTACCCGGGCTTCATCATGGGGAAGGACCGGGGCAGGATCCCGGACTGAACCCCACGGAGCCTCCACCATGAGCGACGACCTGCTGACCCGCGAGTCCCTCCAGGCCTTCTCCGACCACCGCCGCGAGGGCTTCGAATGGGAGCTCCGGAACCTGGTGGAGATCCCGACCATCTCGGCCGATCCCAGGCACCGGGACGACATGTGGCGGTGCGCCGAATACGCTCGGGACATGTTCTTCCGCTACGGCTTCGAGGCCGAGATCCTGGAGGCCGGCGGGAATCCCGTCGTCCTGGGGACCATGGGCCGGGATCCCGGCTTCCCGACCGTGACCGTCTACAACCACCTGGATGTCCAGCCGGCGGACGAGCCCGGGTGGACCACGGAGCCCTTCCGCATGATCGTCGAGGGGAACTGCTACAAGGGCCGCGGAACGACCGACGACAAGGGGCCGGCCGTCACCGCCTTCTACGGCGCCATCGCCGCCAGGGAGGCGGGGGTGCCCGTGAACGTCCGGTTCCTCTGGGAGGGGGAGGAGGAGGTGGGCTCGCCCAGCTTCCGGGACACCCTGGAGCGCCACCGCGCGAAGCTGGAGACGGATCTGGTCGCCGTCAGCGACACGATCTGGGTCACCCGCGGGAAACCCAGCACGCCCGCGGGGCTGAGGGGGCTCATGGGCTTCACGCTTTCCCTGGAGACCGCCGCCCACGACCTGCACTCGGGCCTCGTGGGAGGGGCGGCGAGGAATCCCCTGTCCGAACTCATGAAGGTGGTCTCGACGATGATGGACGGCGAGACCGGGCATGTGAAGATCCCGGACTTCTACGCGGACGCCTTGACGCCCACCGGGGAGGAACTGGAAGGCTGGCTCGGCTCCGGCTTCGACGTGGAGGTGTTCAAGCGCGACCACGCCCTGAAGTCCCTCCGCACCGAGGATCCCCTCGAGATCATGAAGCGCATCTGGGGACGGCCGACCATGGAGGTCCACGGCGTCGTGGGCGGCTACACCGGGCCGGGGATCAAGACCGCCATCCCGCCCCGCGCCGAAGTGAAGCTGAGCTGCCGCCTGGCCCCCGGCATGGATCCGCACCGGACCTTCGAGCGCATCGCCGCCTTCGTGGCCGGGGAGTTCCCCGACGTGGCCGTCGGCGAGGGGCATGGCCTGGCGCCCTTCCGCGGCCGCACCACCGGTCCGCACGCGGAAGCCGTGAAGGACGCCTACCGCTTCGCCTTCGGGGTTCCCTGCGCCTTCACGCGGGAGGGGGGCTCCATCGGTGCCGTGAAGACCCTGGAGGACGTCCTGGGCGTTCCGGTCCACTTCCTGGGCCTCAGCCTCCCCAGCCACGGCTACCACGCGCCCAACGAGAACTTCGACTGGGAGCAGGCGGCCGGCGGGATGGCGCTGTTCGCGCGCTTCTTCGAGAACGTGGGCCGCGTCGGCTAGCCTCAAGCCTTGGCGGCGAGGGGCTTCCCGAGCCGGACGATGCGCTCGCAGCGGTCCGAGAGGGTGGGGTTGTGGGTGACGATGAGGGTCGTCGGCCTGAGTTCCCGGTGCAGGCGAAGCAGGAACTCGAAGGCCTCCTCCGCGGTGGCCGGGTCCAGGTTCCCCGTGGGCTCGTCCAGGAGCCAGAGGCTCGGCCTGCGCACCAGGGCCCGCGCGAGGCCGACCCGGGCGGCCTGGCCGCCCGAAAGGGTCGAAGGCAGCCGGTCCGCGAGGTCCGCGAGCCCCACCAGGGCCAGGAGCTCCTGGGCCCAGGGCTCGTCCTCGGCCCGAAGGTCCCGCGAGATGCGGAGGGGGATCAGGAGGTTCTCCAGCACCGTGAATTCCGGAAGCAGGTGCGGCTGCTGGAAGGCCAGTCCCACGTGCTTCCGGCGGAAGAGGGCGGCCGCTTCCGGCTCGTGGAGGGGGACGTACTCCTCCCCCACCTTGATGGAGCCCTCGGTCCAGTGGTCCAGGGCCGCCACGCAGTTCAGGAGCGTGGTCTTGCCCACGCCGGAGACGCCCACGACGGCGCACAGGCAGCCCGCCTCCACCTCCAGGCTGTAGCCCTCGAACACGGGGTGTTCCGCGCCCGGATAGGTCTTGTGGAGGCTGGAGATCGAAAGGGGCTGGCCGATCATCGGGACACCTCGCCGCGGGAGCAGGCCTTGTCTTTCCCCGCGCGCTCTCCGCTCATCTCTGCGCCCCTGCGGGGTCCGGCCCGATCAGTTCCACCAGCTTCCAGTAGAGCTGGAAGGTGCCCAGGGCGTCGCCCAGGGCCGTGTGCCGTTTCTCCTCCGGGATGGCGATCCCGAAGTGCCGGAAGAGATGGGTCGAGCCGAGGTCGTCGAGGGGCAGCCTGCCCGCGTCCCGCAGGGCCGCGGCGATGCTGTGGGTATCGATGATCCGGTGGCTGTACCTGGGCTCCAGCGGCCTTCCCAGCTTCGCATGGAAGACGGCCAGGAAGTTCCGGTCGAAGGCGACGTTGTGGCCCACCAGCGTGATGGGGATCCCCCCCGGGAAGTGGCGCGCGCAGAAGGCCTCCAGCGTCCCCAGGGCCGCCTCGGGCGCCAGGGCCGCCTGGTGGTGCCGCACCAGGTCGATGCGGTTCACGGCCATGCCCCCGGCGGAGACCACGTAGGGATCGTGCGCGACGAGGATCTCAAGGCTGTCCCGCACCTCGCCGTCGTCCCCGACCACCAGGCCGAGGGTCAGCAGGCTGTGCTCCAGGCCGAGGCCGCCGGTCTCCGTGTCCAGGAACAGGTAGGGGCGCTTCAGGGGTTCAGGGGAGTTCATGGGCCACCGCTTCAGTCCGCCCGCAGGGCGTCGACAGGATCCACGTGGGAGGCCCGCCGGGCCGGGTAGCGCGAGGCCCACCACGCCACGAGGAGCGGGAAGGCCGTCACCAGCGCGAGATCCAGCACGCTCAGGCGGAAGGGGACGTAGGTGATGAAGTCGTAGACGGCGCTGGGGAGCTTGACCAGGCGATAGTGGTCCGCGAGGAGGCAGAAGGGCACGCTGATGCCCAGGCCCCAGGCGGTGCCCACCGCGCCGATCCTCAGGCCCTGGAGCTCGAACAGCCTCTGGATCTGCCTGGGGGTCGCTCCCAGCGCCAGCAGGACGCCGAGGTCGCGCCGCTTCTCCGTCACGAGCAGCACCAGGCTGGCCACGATGTTGAAGGCCGCGATGAGGACGATGAGGCTGAGGATGCCGCCGAAGATCCACTTCTCCACGCGGAGGGCAGAGAAGAGGGGCCGGTTGATATCCCGCAGGTCGGACGCGAAGAACGGGCCCGGGCCGCCGGCGTTGAGGGTCCGCATCACCTCCGCCTTCACGTGGTCGATCTCCGACACGCCCCGGGTGCGGATCTCGATGGCGTCGGCCTGGTCGGTTCCGGCCAGGCGCTTGGCGTCGTCGAGGTGGATGAAGACCCAGCGGCGGTCGTATTCCGAGATGTGGCTCTGGAAGGTGCCCGCCACCCTGAAGGCCTGCATCCGGGGCTGGAGGCCCGAGAGGCCCAGCTCCAGGCGCATGAAGGCGATGGCGACGTCGTCGCCGGTCCGCAGGCCCAGGCTCTTCTCCAGGTCCTTGCCGATGAGGATCTCGCCCGGCTTGAGCTGCTCCACCTGGATGGGCCGGAGGCTGTCGAAGATGGTGGAGGTGCTGTGGGCGGAGGCGGGCTCCACGGCCTTCACCTGGATGCCTTCCGGAGGGGCGTCCAGGCTGGTCCGCTTCAGGAGGCCCTGTTCCATGCGCACGGGACTGGCCGCCACGACGCCGGGGACCGCGCGGATCTTCGCCAGGGCCGCCTCCGTGTCCGGGAAGTCGCCCGAGAGGGGCAGGATCGTCAAGTGGGCCGTCGCGGAGAAGAGGTTGGCCTGGATCTCCTCCTGGAAACCGTTCATGAGGGCCAGGGTGACGACCAGGGCGAGGACCCCCAGGGCGATGCCGTAGCGGGCGAAGCGCACCATGATGCGCACGAAGGCGCCCTTCTTCCGTGTCCTGAGATACCGCTCCGCGACGAAGGCTTCGAAGGATCGCATGGCTTCAGCCTATCCCAAGCCGGGGACTACCCCCAGATCGCACCGTGCCTCGCAGGGTGCTCCCGCTCCCTCGCGCCTGCCGCGCCACGATCGCGGATGGGGCCCCGTGGTACCGCTCCGCGACGAAGGCTTCGAAGGATCGCATGGGCTCAGCGCTCCATGTCGTGCCGGTGCATGATCCGCACCAGGAGGTGGTCCACGAGTTCCCATGCCTCCTGGAGGGCGCCCACGAGCATGGCCAGGGCCAGACCCAGGAGGATTCCCCTCACCCAGGGGTTCGCCAGGAACAGGGCCGCGCCGGGCCAGTCCCGGAGGAAATCGGGGAGCCGGACGCGGTTGAAGAAGGTCATGGTGCCCAGGAGCATGCCGCCCCAGAGCAGGTACAGGAAGCGCGCCGACCTGGTCAGGAGGTCCCGGGGGAAGGAGTATGGTCGCGGCGGAGCCATGCTCTAGGGTAGCCGGTTCGGGGCGGCGCTAGGCGCTCCAGATCTGCCAGCCGAGCCTGAGGATCAGGGCGCTCACCACGACGATGAAGACGATCCGCACCCAGGCGTTGCCCTTGCTCAGGGCAGTGCGGGCCCCCAGGTAGCCGCCCAGGCCGTTGCCCGCCGACATGGTGAGGGCCAGCACCGGCACCCAGCTCCCGTGGGAGAGGAAGAGCACCACGGAGGTGAAGTTGGAGGCCCAGTTCACGCCCTTGGACAAGGCCGAGGCCCGGAGGAAGTCGAAGCCCAGCACCGCCACGAACAGGAAGATCAGGATGCTGCCCGTCCCCGGCCCGAAGAGGCCGTCGTAGAAGCCGAGGACGAAGGCCATGGCCATCGCGAGCGCCCGCTGGTGGGAGGTCCCGAACCGAGGGGCGTGCAGTTTCCCGGCGTCCGGCTTGTAGAGGGTCCAGGCGAGCATGGCCAGCATCACGGCCACCATGACGGGCCGCATGTAGGGTTCGAACCGGCCCGACAGGTAGTAGGCCATCGCCACGCCGAGGGACGCGCCGGCCATGGAGGCGAGGACGGGGCCGACCAGTTCCTGCCAGGGGAGCACCTTCGAGCGCACGAACTGCCCCGCGGCCACGGTGGTCCCGGAACAGGCCACCACCTTGTTGGTGCCCGAGATCACGGGCCAGGTGTGTCCCGGAAGGCCGATGAGCAGGGCCGGGACGGTGATGAGGCCGCCGCCGCCCACGACCGCGTCGACGAACCCGCCGAGGAAGGCGGCGAGGACCAGGAAGACGAGGACTGGGAAGGAGGGCATGGAGCGGACTTGTCCCGGAAGGAGCCGGAGGCCCCCCTCCACTTTCGCATCCCGGGGGCTGGATGGGGAGGGTGCGCGTGTCGACGATTTTCCCGCCGGGCCCAGCGGCGGCTCCTCCCGCGGATGAGCTGGATTCATCGAAGCCGATGGGAGTAGAGTGTTCCACCCGGGGTGGACGAGGCATGGCCAGGATCCTAGTCATCGACGACAGCGCTTTCATGCGGAAGCTCTCCCGGGACCAGCTCGAGGAGGCCGGCTTCGAGGCCGAGGAGTACCTTCCCGGCTCCGTGCTGCAGCTCGTCGAGAAGCTGAGGGAATCGCGGCCCGACCTGGTGCTCAGCGACTTCAACATGCCGTACGTCGACGGCCTGGAAGTGGCCCGGAACGTCAGGCGGGTCGATCCCGCCATCCCCTTGATCATCCTGACCGCGAACCGGGACGCGGCCCGGGAGGCCCGCCTGCAGACCATGGGCGTCAGGATGATCCTCCACAAGCCCGTCAGCGGCGAAGCCCTCGTCGACGCCGTGAAGCAGGTCCTGGCAGGTTCCTGAGAACCCGTTCCCTCAGTCGGCCTTGAGGTGGCAGCGGACGAGATGTCCGGGGGAGGAGGGGCGCTCCTTGAGCTCCTGGGGCTTCCCGCAGCCTTCGCAGGCCAGGGGGCAGCGGTCCTTGAAGAAGCAGCCGGCGGGGAGGTGCCGGTTGCTCGGCAGCTCCATGTTGCTCGAGACCTCATCGTCCTGGATCGAGACGCCCAGCCGCGGCACCGACTCGAGCAGCAGGCGCGTGTACGGGTGCTTCGGATCCTTCATGACCTCGGCCGTGGCCCCCAGCTCGACGATCTGGCCCAGGTACATCACCGCGATCCGGTCGCTCATGTGCTTGACCACCGCGACGTTGTGCGAGATCAGGATGTAGGTGAGGCCTCGCTGCTTCTGCAGCTCGTTGAGCAGGTTGAGGATCTGGGCCTGGACCGAGATGTCCAGGGCCGAGGTGGGCTCGTCCAGGAGGATGAGGTCGGGTTCCGAGACGAGGGCGCGGGCGATGGCGATACGCTGGCGCTGCCCGCCGGAGAACTCGTGGGGGAAGCGGGAGAGGTATTCCGGCGGGATCTCCACGAGGGTGGCCGCCTTTCGCGCCGCCTCCATCAGCTCGCTCCTGGAGGCCTTCCGTCCGGACTCGATGTAGTAGGGCTCGGCGATGACCTTCCAGACCGGCAGGCGGGGATTGAGGGAGGACTGGGGATCCTGGAAGACGATCTGCATGCGCGTCTGGGCGCCGGACTCCCCGGGGCGCCGCCGGCGCAGCGCGCCCTGGGTCGGCCTCACGAGGCTCATGAGGACCTGGGCCAGGGTGCTCTTGCCGCACCCGGATTCCCCCACGATGCCCAGGGTCTCCCCCTTCCAGACCGCGAGGTCGATGCCGTTGAGGGCGTGGACATACTGTTTCGGGCGTCCCCGCCAGTCGCTTCCCACCGGGAAATCGACGTGGATGTTGTCGAGGTTCAGGATGGGGTCGGTACTCATGAACGCAGCTCCTCTTCCTGGACGGACCAGCAGGCCACGTGGTGCAGGCTGGAGCCGCCCACGGGGCGGGGCTCGGGACGCGCGCCGCACGGCGCGCCGGTCTGCGGGCACCGGCTGGCGAAGGTGCAGCCCGCGGGCAGATGGGTCATGTCCGGCACGGTGCCGGGGATCGCCTCGATGGGCGTGCGGGGTGGCACCAGGTCGGGAAGGGCCCTCAGCAGCGCCCGGGTGTAGGGGTGGCGGGGCTCGGCGATCACCTCCGCCGTGGGGCCGTCCTCCACGACGCTGCCCCCGTACATCACGTAGACCCGGTCGCAGAACTGGGACACGACGGCCATGTCGTGGGTGATGAACAGCACGGCGGTGTTCCGCTGCCGGGCCTTCTCGCGCAGCAGCAGCAGGACCTGCCGCTGCACCGTCACGTCCAGGGCGGTGGTGGGCTCGTCCGCGATGAGGAGCTTGGGGTCGCAAGAGAAGGCCAGGGCGATCAGCACCCGCTGGCGCATGCCCCCGGAGAGCTCGAAGGGATACTGGCGCAGGATCTGCTCGGGATCGGCGATGTGCATGTCCTTGAGCAGCCGGGCCGCCTCCGCCCGCGCCTCGCGCTTCTCCAGCCTGCGGTGCAGGCGGATCACTTCCACCATCTGCGCCCCCACCCGCTTGGTGGGATTCAGGGCCGTCATCGGCTCCTGGAAGATCATGGCCACCTGGCTGCCCCGGAGGCCCAGCATGGTCTTCTCGGAAGCCTTGACGATGTCGGTGCCCAGCATGGTCAGCGACCCCGCCGTCACCTTGAAGCTGCCCTCGATCAGGAGGCGCATGGCCGTCATGGAGGTCACGGACTTGCCCGAGCCGGACTCGCCCACCACGCCGACGATCTCGCCCGGCGACACCTCCAGGTCGACCCCGTTCAGCGCCTTCACGGCGCCCTTGTAGATGGGGAACTCCAGGCTCAGCTTGTCGATGGAAAGAATGCTGGATGACGGCATGGTCATTTCGCCTTCTGCTTGGGGTCGAGGATGTCGCGGAGGCCGTCGCCGAAGAGGTTGAAGCCCGTGGCGGTGACCAGGATGGCCATGCCCGGGAAGCACGAGTACCACCACTGGTCCAGGATGTAGTTGCGGCCGGTGGACACCATGGCGCCCCACTCGGCGGTGGGCTGCTGGGCGCCCAGCCCGATGAAGCCCAGGGCGGCGGCCATCAGGATGGTGCCACCGACGTCCAGGGTCGCCTGCACGATGAGGGGCGACAGGGCATTGCGCAGCACGTGCCAGCTCACGACGTGCCACCGGGAGGCGCCGAAGGTGAGCGAGGCCTTCGAGTAGTTCATCTCCCGGATGATCAGGGCCTGCCCGCGGGCCAGCCGGACGTAGGTCGGGATGCGCACGACGGTGATGGCGAGCATGGCGTTGAAGAGGCTGGGGCCGAGGGCGGCGGCCAGGGCCATGGTCAGGACGAGGGAGGGCACCGACAGCACGATGTCCGTGATCCGCATCATGACCGTGTCCACCTTGCCGCCGATGGAGCCGGAGAAGCATCCGAGCGTGGAGCCGATGATGCTCGAGACCGGCACCACGAACAGCCCGACGCTGACGGACTGGCGGCTTCCGTAGAGGATGCGGCTGAACAGGTCGCGGCCCACTTCGTCCGTACCGAACCAGTGCGACGACGAGGGTGGGAGGAGACGGTCCCCGAGGTTCACCTGGTTGGGGTCGAAGGGGGCGAGGACGCCGGCGAGGGCCATGATGGCGAACACGGCGAGGATGATGCCCAGGCCGTACATCGTCAGGGGGCTCTGGCTGATCTTGTACCAGGCCAGCCCCAGGCGGTAGCGGAGGCTGCTGCGGTCCTGGACGGGGAAGGGCATGGTTTCGGCGGGGGCGGGGGTCATCTAGCTCACCTCCCTGATGCGCGGATCGATGACCATGTAGAGCAGGTCGACGACCAGGTTGACGAGGACGTAGGCGAAGGACACCAGGACCGCGAAGCCCATCACCGCTGGGAAATCCAGGGCCTGGATGGAATTGACCACGTAGGCGCCCATGCCCGGCCAGGCGAACACGGTTTCGGTCAGGACCGCGCCGTAGAGCAGGTCGCCCATGGCCAGCCCCAGCGCCGTGACGGAGGGGATGAGGGCGTTCGGCAGGGCGTGCCGCAGGATCACGGTCCATTTCGAGAGGCCGTTGGCGCGCGAGGTCCGGATGTAGTCCTCGTTGAGCTGCTCGAGCATGGAGGACCGGATCTGGCGGGCCACCACGCCCAGGTGGACGAACCCGAGGGTGAAGGCGGGCAGGATGATGTGCTTGACGCTGTCGACGAGCGTGGCGCGGTTCCCCGTGAGGAGGGAATCGAGAATGTAGAGGCCGCTGATCGTCGTGGGGGGGGTGATCCCTTCCGGGAGCCTCCCGCTTCCCGGCAGGAAGTGCAGCTTGCCGTAGAAGAGGACGATGAGGGACAGGCCCAGCCAGAAGGTGGGCGTGGAGATCCCCATGACGGCGATGGTGCGCACGATCTGGTCGACGAACTTGTTGCGGTAGACCGAGGACAGCACGCCGGAGGGAATCCCGATCAGGGTGGCGAAGAACAGCGCGACCAGGGCCAGCTCGATGGTCGCAGGGAAGAAGGCGACCAGGTCCTCGAGCACCGGCCGGCCGGTGCGGATGGACATGCCCAGGTCCCCGTGGAACAGGCCGACGAGGTAGCGCCAGTACTGGACGTGCAGCGGCTGGTCGAGCCCCAGCGTGTGGCGGATGTTCGCGACGATCTCTTCCGTGGCGCGCTCGCCGGCGATCAACCTGGCCGGGTCGCCTGGGATGAGGTGGGAGACGATGAACGTGATGACCGAGACCCCCAGGACGACCAGGATCAGTCCCAGCAAGCGTTTGATGATGATGCGCGAGAACGACATTGGAAGCCTCGGTCCTGTTTTCCGTCTTGGCTCTCAGGAGGAACCGTGCCCGGAGGGAGGGCCCCCCGGGCACGCTCCGTTTACTTCTTGGTGATGTCCGCGACGTTGAAGATGTTCTCCAACATCGGGTTGAACACGTAGCCCTTGATGTTGTCGCGCATGGCGATCTGGTAGTTCTTCTGGAAGAGGTAGACGTAGCCAGCCTCTTCGATGACCAGCTTCTGGGCCTGCTGGTACAGCTTGGTGCGCTGCTTCTGGTCCGAGAGGGACGCCGCCTGGCGGACGAGCTTGTCGACTTCAGGGTTGGTGTAGAAGGAGCGGTTGCCGGGAAGGCCCTGCTTGTCTGAGTCGAACCAGTAGTTCATGAACATGTAGGGGTCGGCGAAGTCCGGGGACCAGTTGCCGATGGAGATGTCGTAGTCGCCCTTGCCGATGCGGTCGCGCATCGTCGCGTTGGCCATGCTCTCCATCTTGACCTCGAGGCCGAGGGTGGCCAGGTTGGCCTGCAGGGAGAGGCCGATGGGCTCCCAGTTGGGGTCGCGGACGGAATAGAGGAAGCTGAGCTTCTTGCGGGCGGGATTCGCCTTGCCCAGCTCGGCCTTGGCCTTGGCCATGTCCATCTGGTACTGCATGGCCTTGGGGTCAAAGCCCCACATGCCTTCGGGGATGGGGCCGCGCATCTGCTTGGCCTGCCCCTGCATGATGCCCTTGATGAGCCCGCTGTAGTCCACGGCGTAGGAGACCGCCCGGCGCATGCTGGCGTTGTTCATGGGAGCCCGCTTGTTGTTCAGGTAGAGGTACGTCACGGCGAGGGACGGATATTCCATGACGCGCACGCCGGGCTTGGTCTTGAGCGCAGCCAGCTGGTCGAAGGGGATGTTCTCGACGATGTCCAGGTCCCCGCTCTCGAGCTGCAGGCGCCGGTTGGAAGACTCGCCGATGATCTTCACCGTGAACTGCTTCAGGGCCGGCTTCTTGCCGCCGTAGTAGGGGTTCGGCTCCAGGACCAGGGTCTGGCCCTTCTGCCAGCTCGCCAGGCGGTAGGCGCCCGAGCCGGCGGTGTTGCGGGACAGGAAGATCTTGCCATCCTCGCCCGCGTCGGCCTTCTTCAGGACGGCCGGATTCACGATGCCTGCGCCGTTGTTCGCCAGGGTGTAGAGGAAGGGGGCGAACACCTTCGTCAGGGTGAAGCGGACCGTCATGGGATCCACGACGCTGACCTTCATGTCGGTGGGGAAGGCTTCGGACGGGCCCTGCCCGAGCTTCAGCATGCGGTCGAAGGAGAACTTCACGGCCGCGGCGTCCACCGCGCTTCCGTCGTCGAATTTCTGCCCCTTCTTGAGCTTGAAGTCCCAGACGAGGTTGTCCTTGGATACCTTCCAGCTCTCGGCGAGATCCCCTTCCACGCTGGTGGAGCCCTTGCCGCCTTCCACCTTGTAGCGCATCAGGCGCTGGTAGCAGGGGTAGGTGACGGTCCAGTCGTTGTTGTCGATGGTGATGGCAGGATCCAGGGTCTGAGGGTCCGAAGGCTTGCCCAGCACCAGGTTGTCCGCGGGTGTCTTGGCCCAGGTCGGCAGGGAGAGTCCCGCTCCGACCATGGTGGTCAGCAGACCGGCGGTCATGACCTTGGCCATTCCCGGCCGCACGAAGGTTGTACTGCGATAGCTCATCTCGTGATTCTCCTCAAGAAATCGCGTTGCTGAATCGACGCGTCGTTCTCCCTTCCATGGGATCCCCCGTGGGAGACCCGTTTCTGCAAGCAAGACTGCGAAGGTCGTGTGTTCCTTTTCGGCATCCTCCTCTGAAGAAACGCGTTGCCAGGAGAGCAGGCTCAGGACCGCCTGCAGATGATCGTGCTGTCGGAGATCAGGGGGTATTCGAGGGAATCCGGGAGTTCGTAATGCCACCACTCGGAATCGATCCGCTTGAACCCGGCCTGGGTCATGATGCCGAGGAGCAGGATGCGGTTGCGCTGGACCTGGACCGGGAGCCCCGGCTGGAAGTGGTGGGACCGTTCGGTCATGTCGTCGAAGGACGTCCCCATGTCGAGGTCCCGCCCCTGCTCGTCCACCAGGGTGAGGTCCACCGCCACGCCCCGGCTGTGGTTGGACCCCTTGACGATGTCGGCGACGTAGCGCGGGTCCGGGAGGTGTTTCCAGAAGATCTCCTGGGCCGCGGGGGGGCGGTAGGCGTCGAAGATCTTGAGCCGGAGGCCCGCCAGGGCCGCGATGTCCACGGCCTTCTTCAGGTGGGGTTCCGCCTCCCGGTGCAGCAGGCAGCGGGGTGTCTCGTAGACGAGCTTCCCGGTGAAGTTGTCGGGACTGGCGTAGGCCAGGTCGATGAGCAGCTTGTGCTTCTTCGCGGTGATTTCGATCAGGGAGTTGGGTTGGCTCATGGGCACGTCGATGAAAAGGGGGAGGAAGCTCAGCTCTCGAACTGCCCCAGCTCGCGCTGGAGGTTCTTGTTCAAGGCCAGGCGGGCATCGAGGCTGGGCCCGAGCCGCTCGACCAGGGCCGAGATGAGGAGGTTGTGCAGGCAGGCCAGGGGCGACAGGGCGTCCCAGAACTGCTGGATATCGGTCTTCAGCTGCAGCAGGTCGATGGGGTAGTCCCGGGCCCAGGTGCAGTGGAAGTCCGTGATCAGCAGCAGCCGCAGGCCCCGCTTGCACGCCGCCTCGCAGAAGCGCCGCGTCATGCTGGCGTAGGCCCGGAAATCCGAGAGGATGAGGTAGGGGGAGTCGTATTCGGAGTTCAGGGACTCCACGAAGGCCCCGGAATCTCCGTCCGCGAAGTAGACCCGGGGCCGGATGTACTCGAGCTGGGTGAAGAAGGACGTGGCGATGCCGCGGTGGGACTGGATGCCGATCACGAACACGGCATCCGCCCCGGCGATGTGGTCGGCGATCCGGGCGAATTCCTGCGTGGTAGCCAGGTGGTAGACGTACTGGATGGCTCCCAGTTCGAGCGCCAGTGAACGCTTCAGCGCATCCTGCTCCCCGCTGTGCTTCCGGAAGGAATCCAGCCGGTCCGTCTGCATCCAAGGGTGGCTTTCGTTGGCGCGCAACGATCGCTTCAGGGCCTCCAGGTTCTGGAAGCCGACCTGCCGCAGGAAGCGCCCGACGGAGATGCCCGTGGTTCCGGTGATCCGCGCGATGCTGTCGGCGGTCTCGAAGGGCAGCTGGTGGAGGTTCGCCAGCATGTAGCTGGCGATCTTCTTGCCCGTCGGAGTATAGGAGGAGAAGCCCGTCTTCAAGGTATGCAGGATGGCAGGTTCGCTCACCACTGGCTTCCCGGAATGTTTACGGTTTGTCATGGACAACTCGAGTGTTAGGAAAATAACATTCAAGGCCTCATTGTCAAGAAGAAGTTTTTGAAAAATCAGTTTTCAACATATCAAATGCCTAGCAGCGGGCCCAGAAGCCGGGCCTTCCGGAAGACGCCCCGGCTGGGCCCCGCAGGAAGGGAGCCGTGGATCTTCCCCGGATTCCGGGAGAGGAGCCAGGAGGTAGGCGTCAGCCGCGGAGGCCGGGCTCAGGGCCTTGCCGGCAGCAGCTCCAGCACCAGGGATTCGACGAAGGTGGCCTCCACCCGGAAGACGGACCGGATCAGGTCCCTGGTGAGGACCTCGTGGGGCGGACCGAATCCCACCAGGCGCCCCCGGTCCAGCACCGCGACGCGGTCGAAGCGGAAGGCCTGGCGCAGGTCGTGGAGGCTGACCAGCAGCGTTCCCCCCGCGCGGGCGAGCCGCTGGGCCAGGGCCATCACCTCCAGGGAATGGCGCACGTCCAGGCTGGAGACCGGTTCGTCCCAGAGCTGGAGGGGGGCCCGGGTGGCGAGGGCCCTTGCCAGGAACACGCGCCGGCGTTCGCCCCCGGACAGCTCCGTGATGGGGCGCCGGGCGAGCTCGCGGATGTCCAGGGTGTCCATGATCTCGTCCACGCCCTGGTCGTCGTCGCCCCAGGCGTGGCGTCCCTGGGCCACGACGTCCCTCACCGGGAAGGCGAACTCCGCGGGGGATTCCTGGCCGAGCCAGGCCAGGGTGCGTCCCCGCGTCAGGAAGGGGATCCTCGACAGCTCCTGTCCGTTCCAGCGGATGCTGCCCTGGGCCTGGAGCAGCCCCGCGAGCGCCTGGAGCAGCGTGGACTTCCCCGCCCCGTTCGGTCCCACCACCGCCACGGCGAGACCGGGATCGAGGCGGAGCGAGACGTCCACGAGGCGGCGGCCGAGGCCCAGGGATTCACAGGAGAGCGCGGGATTCATGACCGTGGAGCCGGACAAGGATGGGGATCCCCAGGAGGGATCAGGGTGCAGGTGCCTTTCATCCCTTGAATGAACAAGGATGAAAGGGATGGAAGAAAAGCGGGGGAAGGAACTCCCTGTCGAATCTCCCTTCGCCTCAGCATGGCCGCCTCCTCAGGAGCCACAGCAGGAAGGGGCCGCCGGCCAGGGCCGTCACGACCCCGAGGCGCATGCCGTTCGGCATGTAGCGGGTGGGCAGGTCGCAGAGGAGGACCATGGCCGCGCCGCCGAGCATGGAGAGGAGCAGGAGCCGGCGGTGCTCAGGCCCGAAGGCCAGGCGCAGGAGGTGCGGCACCACGAGGCCCACGAAGCCCACGACGCCTCCCACGGCGGTGGCCAGGGCGGTGAGGAGGGTGGAGAGGACGATCAGCTGCCAGCGCAGCCTGCCCACGTCCACGCCGAGGCTCTGGGCGCTCTGCTCGCCCAGGCTCAGGAGGTTCAGGGAACGCCCCAGGGGCAGCAGCAGGGCGCAGCACAGGACGACTCCGGGGAGCCCCATCCACACATGTTCCCAGGCGCGGTTCTCGATGCCCCCCATGAGCCAGAAGAGGATCTGCCCGCTCATGTGGAACTGCCCGGCGCTCATGCCCAGGACGAAGCTGGTGCCCGCCCCGAACAGGGCGTTGAGCGCCACGCCGGAGAGCAGGAGATGCTCGGGGCTGGCGCCCCGCCGGGCCAGCATCATCACGGCGCCCGTGGCCAGGAAGGCGCCGGCGATGGAGGCTGCGGGCACCATGAACAGGCTGATGGACCCGCCGCCGAAGGCGATGCAGGCCACGGCCCCCAGGGCGCCGCCCGAACTCACGCCGAGCAGGCCCGGGCTCGCGAGAGCGTTCCTGAAGAAGGCCTGCATCACCACGCCCGAGGCGGCCAGGCCCGCGCCCACGGCCAGCCCCACCAGGGTGCGCGGCAGGCGGATGTCCCAGACGATGGTGCTGGCGAAGGAATCTCCCCGGTGGAGGAGGGCGGAGGCCACTTCCCGGGGGGACAGGTTCGAATCCCCCAGGGCCAGGGAGGCCAGGGTCGCCGCCGCCAGGAGCAGGACCAGCAGGATCGTCGGGCCGAGGCGCCGGAGCCTCATCGGAAGCGCTCGGGGTGCAGGGCCCTGGCGAGCAGCTCGTAGCCGTCGATGCGGGCCTGGCTGGTGGCCGCCATCAAGGCGCCCGGGAGTTCCACGACGCGGCCCTGCCTGAAGGCCGGCAGGAACTTGTAGGGGGGCAGCTCGCCCAGCCGGGCCTTCATGTCGAGGCCCGGTTCCCCAGGGGCGACCAGCACCTCGGTCCGCCAGGAGAGCACCTTCTCGCCGGGCGTGGGGGCGTGCCCCCTCAGTCCCGCTTCCGCGGCCACGTTGACGGCCCCCGCGTGGTCGCACAGGTCCTGGAACGTGGTGCCGGAACCCGCCGTGAACGGGTACATCCCGACGGCGAGCACGCGCACGGGCTTCACGCCCTGGAGCTTCCGGCCCAAGGTCTCCACCCGCCCCCGCCATGCGGCGACCAGCTCCTCGGCCCTCGCGTCGCGGCCCAGGGCCTTGCCGAGGCGCCGCGTGTTCGCGTAGAGATCCTCGAGGGTCTCGAAGCGCTCGAACACGAGGACCGCGACCTTGGCCTGCCGCAGCAGCTTCAGAACCTCCGGCTGGGTGTAGGAGGCGGCCAGGACGAGGTCCGGCTTGTGGCGCAGCACGTCCTCCGCCTCGCCGTTGGTGAGACAGGGGACGTTGCGGGCCAGCCTGGAGGAGGGACTGTAGCGCTCGTCGCGCGCCAAGTGGCTGAGGGCGGCGATCTGGCCCGGCGCGGCCAGGGCGAGCAGGAGGTCGTCGGTGCCCACCGTCTGCGAGACCACGCGCCGCGGAGGCCCCGCGGACAGGGTGGCCAGGGCGAGCAGGAACGCGATCAGCAGGCGCATCTCAGAAAGAGTATTTCACGTCCAGGCTGAAGGTTGGGCCGGCGGCGGGGAAGACCGGGAGCAGGTAGGCGTCGTTCTTCCGGAACAGCTCTCCCGAGAGCCATTCCTCGCGGCTGTAGGTGTGCTGCAGCAGGTGCTCCCCGCGCAGGGTCAGGGCCCAGGCTTCCGAAGGCGTCCATGCGAGGGACATCCCCACGTCGTTGAAGTGGGTGCGCATCCCGTCGATCCTGCCCAGCAGGTCGAAATACTGGTAGCTCGAGCCCGTGTAGGCCCAGTGTCCCGCCAGCCGCCAGACGCCCCAGTCGATGGAGCCCCGCAGGCCTCCCGTGAAGAACGGGCGCCCGGCGGCCCCGGAGGTGGTGAGCTGCTGGTCTTCCGGCTGGCTCATGTTGCGCGCCTCCTGGCTCCGCGCGAAGCCCTCCAGGCGCCAGGTCCCGCCAGCGTAGGCGACGCTGGCCTCCACGCCCTGGACCCGGAGGTTCGTCCCGTTCTCGTACTTGTAGTCGGGATAGCCGAGGTCCACGTAGTTGATGACCTTGTCGTAGAGGGTCCGGGAAGCCTCGAGCTTGAGCGCCCAGGGGCCCCGCTCCCAGGTGGCGCCGACTTGGCCGCCGTGGCTGAGCTCGTTCCCCAGGTCCCCGTAGCCGCTGGACAGGTTGTGGGTCAGTTGGTAGAGGCCCGGCGTGTTGTAGCTCGTCCCGTACGAGGCGTAGAGCCGGAAACCGGTAGGAGAGAGCCAGTTGAGACCCGTCTTGTAGACGAACTTGTGGCTGTCGCGCTGGGGCAGGCTGGCCCCCGACGCGTAGGTGTAGTCGAGTTCGTCCTTCTGGTAGCGGCCGCTGGCCAGCGCCCGGAGGCCGTTGTCCCACTCCCGGCTCAGCTCGAGGGCCACGGCATCGTGGGTGGCCGTCGACCGGTCGCCGCTGATCTCCGCGGATTCGGCCGTGTGGTCCAGCATCAGGCTCGCATGGAAGCGCTCGAAGCGGGTCCAGGTCAGGGTGCCCACGGCCTGGTTCCGCTGGCCGTGGCAGTGGTCGTCCGGGAAGCTCGCATCCATGCCGGGCTCGATCCGGTCTTCCGTCACATGGCCGAAGCTGGTCTCCAGGAGCCAGTCGGCGCCCAGGGCCTGGCGGTAGGACCCGATGTAGAACTCGTCTCGTTCCGTGTCGTTGCGGGAGGCGTCGAAGACCGGGCTGTAGGCCCAGGTCGGAGGCAGGTACTGGCTCGAGAACGGCAGGGGCGTATAGCGGTAGTGGTTCCGGTAGGCGAGCGTGAGCAGCCCGTCCTCCCCGACGGACTGGCCGAAGTTCAGGAATCCGGTGTGGGAATGGAAGGGCTCGTCGGCGGGGATGGACTGCTCCTCCTGGTTCGCGGAGAGTCCGGCGCGCAGCCAGCCGCCGTCCCACCCGTAGGTGGGGGACACCTCCGCCCGGCGCACGCCGCGGTTGCCCGCGCCCAGGGAGGCGGTCCCGGAGAGGCCCTCCTTGCCCGGGCCGGCGCTGTACATGGCGATGGCGCCCCCGTGGGTGTCGCTCCCGTAGCGGGTGCTGGCGGGGCCCTGCAGGACTTCCACGCGCCCGACGCCTCCCATCGAGAAATCGGCGTAGCTCGGGTTCGCGCTGGCGGGGTCGGTGATGCGGATGCCGTCCAGCAGGACCACGACGTCCTGGGTGCGCCCCCCGCCGAGGTAGAGGTTGGTGCCGGTTCCCGGTCCGCCGTAGGACTGGATCTGGCCGGGCAGCAGGAGGGGAAGCGCCTCGGAGAGATCGTCGGCCCCGCTCTCCTGGATCGCCTCGGCCTCGATGACCTTGACGGGGTTCGGCGTCCTGGCCAGCTCCACCTCGGTGGCCTCCGCGACGACCGTGACGGTGGCCCCCGCTTCGGACTTGGCCTTGGGCCTTTCCGCCATGTCGGCGCTCGACGCCAGGAGGGTGGTTCCCAGAGCCAGAAGGAAGGTGATTCGGGATGTGCCCATCGCATGCCTCCACGCATGGAGCCGGGGGATGGAGGGACGTACCAGAAGGCCCGTCCTCCTGCTCCCTCGGCAGGGTTGGGTTCGACTGGACCGGTCTCCGGGCTCGCACGCGACGGGCATCTTCCGATGCCCCCGGACACCTTCCCAGGGGTGCGCCCCAGTGGTTCCGGTGGAGTCTTCCGGTCCGATCGACTGCCTCAGGCCGGCGTGCATACCGTTGCGGGGCAGCGCAGGAGTCTCACCTGCTTCCCGTGCATCCAGCACGCTATGTCGCCTTCAGGATCACACGAGCGGCCGGGACGTGGCAAGGGTTGCCGGGCCAGGAGAAAGAGGATATTTTTGTTTAATACTCTTTCCCATTCGCATGGACCCGTCGCATCATTCGATGCATGGAGCCAGTCGTGCCCGTCATGCCCGAACCCGAACCGTTCCTTGCGGGCCAGTGCCCGGATGCTGGCCTCTTCCTGAACCTGTTCGAGGAGATCCCCGAGGCCATCGTGCTCTCCGACAACTACGGCCGGATCATCCAGGTGAACCACGAGTTCTGCCTCCTGTTCGGCTACGGCGGCGACGAGGTGCGGGGCCGGCTCATCGACGACCTGGTGGCGCCGGACGAATGCCGGGAGGAAGCCGCCACGATCACGGAAGCCGTGGCCCACGGCCAGAAGTTCTCGCTGGAAGCCGTGCGGCGCCGCAAGGACGGTTCGCGGGTGAACGTCTCCCTCCTGGGCGTTCCCATCCTAAACCGCGAGCGGCAGGTGGCCGTCTTCGGCATCTACCGGGACATCTCCGCCCGGGTGAAGGCGGAACGCAGCCTGGAGGAGAGCCGGCGCCAGCTGGAGGAGGTCAATGCCAGGTTGGAGCTCGCCTCCAGCCTGGACAGCCTCACCCTGCTGCCCAACCGCAGGAGCTACGATCACTTCTACGACCTGGAATGGCGCCGTGCCGCCCGCGAGGGGAAGTGGATCTCCCTGGCCATGATCGATGTGGACTTCTTCAAGGAATACAACGACTTCTACGGCCATGTGGACGGCGACAAGTGCCTGAGGCTCATCGGCCGGTGCCTCCAGGTGATCAACCGGCCCGGCGACATGGTGGCCCGGTTCGGTGGGGAGGAATTCGTGGCCGTGATGGCCGCGACGCCCCTGGAGGGGGCGCGGCACATGGCGGAGCGGATGCGGGAGAGAGTCAAGGCGCTGAGGATCCCCCACGAGCGCTCCTCCGTGACGCCGCATGTGACGATCAGCCTGGGGGTCGCCTCCCAGCTCCCCAGGCCGGAAGCCCATCCGCGGGACCTGCTGATCCAGGCTGACCAGGCACTCTACCTGGCCAAGTCCAGGGGAAGGGACCGCGTCGAGTGCCTGGAGCCCTCCGCCTGAGGCAGCCCGTCAGGAGAGGACGCGGTTGTGGTAGCGGAGGAGGCCGCGGTTGGGACCGTAGATCTCCAGAGCGCTGAGGCCGAAGGGCTGCCACGCCAGGTCCAGGGCCCGTTCCAGGGGGAGGCCCAGGAAGTGGGCCAGGATGGCGCGCAGGGGACCGCCGTGGGCCAGGACCAGGGTGGGCTGCTCCCCGTCCAGGGCGTTCTGGAGGGCCATGAGGGCGCGGCTGGCGCAGCGCGCGAAGGACTCGCCCCCCGGAGGGGTGGACTTCACGGGCTCGTGGAAGAACCCGCCCAGGTTCTGGATCTCGGCCCAGGGCACGCCCTCCCACTCGCCGAAGGCCTGCTCGGCCAGGCCCGGAAGGACCAGGGTGGGCAGGCCCAGGTCCAGGGCGTGAACCCGGGCGCGCTGGAGATCCGAGGTCAGCACGCGCTGGAGGCCCAGGCCGAGCAGCTCCTGCCGCACGCGGGGCCAGTGGGACTGCCCCTCCTGGGTCACCGGAAGGTCCAGCCGGCCCAGGGGGGCGCCGGCGCGGGAGGCTTCGGTGGGGCCGTGTCGCAGCAGGAAGAGGGGCGTCATCTCGCCATCAAGGCTAGCAGGGCGGCGGCCTCCACGAGCTGGTTCCCCGCTCCGAGCAGATCCCCGCTGTGCCCTCCCATGCGGCGGCGGAGGTAGAGGACCCAGGCCAGCGCCACCGCCACCGCGGCGACGGCGGGCCTGGCCAGGGGCAGGGCGCCCCAGCGCCAGGCCAGGAGGTTCGCCGCGGCCAGCAGGCCCGTGGACAGGAAGAGGCTCCCCAGGCCCAGGCCCTTGTGGACCTCCTTGGCCAGTCCCTGGGAGATGGAAGGCAGGAGGCCCAGGATGACGGAAATGGACCAGCGGCCCCAGACCATGGCCAGGGGCAGGGCCCAGAGGGCCTTCGTCCCCAGGCTCCAGAGGGCCGCCCAGCGCAGGGTCAGGGTGCACCAGAGCGCCATGGCGCCGTAGGCCCCGATCCGGCTGTCCTTCATGATCTCCAGCACCCGCTCGCGGGTCCATCCACCTCCCAGTCCGTCGGTGGCGTCCGTGAAACCGTCCTCGTGGAAGCCTCCCGTCAGCAGGAGGCCGAAGGCCACGGCCAGGACCGCGGCCACGGGGACGGCCCAGAGGCGCGCGGCGAGGGTGAAGATCCCCGCAGTGGCCAGGCCCACGAAGGCCCCGACCAGGGGGTACCAGCCCACGGATCCGGCCAGGTCCTCCACGCGCGTCTCCGGTCCGGGGACCGGAAGGCGCGTCAGGAAACGGAAAGCGGCGATGAGGGAACGCATGATCACTCCACGCGGGAACGGGGGTCAGCTCCGCTGGCTGACGCCGGCGCTGCTGAAGGTGGCCATCTCGCGCATCATGGCGCAGGCGCAGCGCAGGATGGGCACGGCCAGGGCGGCGCCCGTACCTTCCCCGAGCCTGAGGTTGAAGGCCAGGACCGGCTCGAGGGCCAGGGTTTCGAGGAGCTTCGCGGCCCCGGGTTCCGCGCTGCGGTGGCTCCAGACCAGGAAGTCCTTCAGCTTCGGATCCAGGGCCAGGGCCACCAGCGCCGCGGCGCCCGCGATGTAGCCGTCCACGAGGACGGCCCAGCCGCGCGAGGCCCCGGCGAGCATCGCCCCCGCCATGGCGCCGAACTCCGCGCCGCCCACGGCCGCCAGGACCCCGATGGGATCCTTCGGGTCCGGGTGGTGCCTGGCGAGCACCTGCTTGATGACCTCGAGTTTGTGGTCCAGGGCCTGGCCGTGGACGCCCGTCCCGGGACCCACGGAAGCCTCGGGCCCGATGCCCGCGAACACGGTCACCAGCATCGCGGCGACGGCCGAATTGGCGATGCCCATCTCCCCGAGGCCCAGCAGGGAGAAGCCTGGATCCGGAAGGGCGGCCACCTCGTCGATGCCCGCCTGGAGGGTGGCTTCCGCCTGCTGCCGGGTCATGGCGGGGCCGGCCAGGGGGTCCGCCGTGCCGCGCAGCACGTTCCGCTGGGAGACGTTCGGGAAGTCGCAGGGCGAGGCGACACCCACGTCGACGACGCGGTGCTGGATGCGGTTGGCCCGGCAGAACACGCTGATGGCCGCTCCGCCGGAGGCGATGTTGGCCATCATCTGGGGGGTCACCTCCTGGGGGAAGGCCGAGACCCCGTGCCTGGCGATCCCGTGGTCCCCGCCGAAGGTCAAGATGAAGGCGTCCGGGTCGCGGGGACGGACGTCGCCGGCGATCCAGGCGAGCTGGGACCCGAGGGACTCCAGGCGGCCCAGGGCCCCGTGGGGCTTGGTCAGATCGTCGAGGTGGGCCTGGATGTCGGTCTTCCGGCAGGGATCCAGGACGGGCAGGGACGGCAGTTGCATGATTCGGCTCCTTCTCGCTCCCACGGCGAGGGCTGGAGGGTGCTCGGCACCCTGTGGCCCCGGACCGGTTTCCGGGCTCGCACGCGACAACACCACAGGGATGTTCCTCCACCTTCCGGAAGCGGCGCTTCCGTGGCTCGGGCCAGGTCTCCCGGCGGCGGGATCCGCGGCCGAGGTGCTCACCGTTGCGGGGCAGCGCAGGAATGGGGCAGGCCGAGGGGCCTTTCCCGCACCTGCTTCCCGGTTTCCGGGGCGATGTGAGCTTCCAGGGTTCCACGGGCGGGCGGCGAGGGCAAGGATCCGCCGGTTTCCGGAAAAAGTCGGCCGCTCCTCCGGACAGGAACGGCGCGATACTGCTTCCACCATGGCCAAGCCGCTACCGCCCAGCCCCAAGCTCCTGGCCCTCCAGCGGGATTTCCAGCAGATCTCCGCCATGGCGGGCTACGTCAACACCAGCCTGGACCCGCCCCAGCTGAGGCTGTTCTTCACCATGTACGCGCGCATCACGGTGAAGGACGCGGCGGAGGGCCTCGCGGTCACGCCGCGGCTCCAGGCCTGGTGCGACGCGATCTGCGTGAACCTGCGGGAGGACAGCTCCAGCGCCATCATGCCGCCCCTGGTCCAGGTCTCGGCGCCCCAGCTCCTGCCCAACGGGGAGAGCTGGTACGTGGTGGCCACCATCACCTTCGGCACCAAGGTCACCGAGAACAGCTACCAGCGGGTGCGCAGCGCCGTGCTCAACGCCTACCAGCAGGGCGCCGCCGTGAGGGAGAAGGGGCTCCCCCCCGAGGGCGCGCCGCTGCCGAAGGCGGAGCCGCCTGCCGGGGACCCGCCGCCCGCCGCGGAAGGCTGAAGTTCCCTCAGGGCTTCGCGGGCCCGAACCGCTCCCGCAGCGCCCCCGCCGCGCGCCCGCGGTGGCTGAGCGCGTGCTTCACCTCGGAAGGCAGCTCGCCGAAGGTCCGGGCGTGGCCGGCAGGCAGGAAGATGGGGTCGTAGCCGAAGCCCCCCTCGCCGCGGGGCTCCGGCGCCAGGGTGCCCTCGACGGATCCGCCCACCGTGAAGGGTTCCCCCTCCCGCGGGACCAGGGCCAGCACGCACACGAAGCGGGCGGTCCGCCCGGCCCCGGCGGGGATCATGGACAGCAGCTTCCGGTTCTTGGCGTCCCGCGCCAGGTCCTTGGCGAAGCGGGCGCTCAGGACGCCGGGACCGCCCCAGAGGGCGTCCACGCAGAGGCCCGAATCGTCCGCCAGGACCCCGTCCACCGGCTGGGTGCCGTGCCGGGTCCACCAGGCGTGCGCGAAGGTGGCCTTCTGCAGGGCGTTGTCCTGGAAGAAGGCGCCGTCCTCGGGGATCTCCGGGGCCTCCGCGGGCCAGGGCACGAAGGCGACCTCCGGGAGGAGCTCCCGGAACTCATGGAGCTTGTGGGTGTTGCGCGAAGCCAGGAGCAGGGTCAGCATCCGACGACCTCCGAGTACCAGCTCCTCGCCCGTTCCGGGGTGATGGCGCCATGGAAGAGGGCGCGCCCGTCCTTGAAGAGGATCACTTCCACCGCTCCCTCGTGGCCGGCCAGGGTGAGGGGCGTGCACTTCCACGGCGTGCCCGTGCGCTGTTCGAGGCGCTTCTGGAGCGCCTTCAGGTGGAGGTTCCCCGGCGGGTTCACGCGGATCTGCACCCCCTCCAGCCCGCACAGGCTGGAGGCCTGGATGGACCAGCGGGCGTCCAGGAACTCGGTCAGTCCCCGGCTGCAGTAGGGGCAGCGGACCTTCGGGGGACGGACGAACTGGCGTTCGTTGTGCCAGAAGTCGAAGCGCGCCAGTTCCCGCTGGGGCTCGCCGCTCCCCGAGAGGATCTTAAGGGCCTCCATGGCCGCCCAGCTGGCCACGATCCCGACGCCGGGGCCGAGCACCCCCGCGCTGTCGCAGGTGTCGACGTCCCCGCCCGCCGGGGGCTGCGCCATGAGGCAGCGGAGGCAGGGAGTCGCGGGGGGGGCGATGGGCCAGACGATCCCCTCCCCGCCGATGACCCCGGTGTAGATCCAGGGAGTGCCGGTCAGGATGGAGACGTCGTTGATGAGGTAGCGGGCCTCGAAATTGTCCGTGCCGTCCAGGATCAGGTCGTGGCCGGCCAGGATCTCCCTGGCGTTGCCGGAGGTGAGGTCCGTCGCCAGGGGGTTCAGGCGGAGGCCCGAGTTCACCGCCCCCAGGTGGGCCGCCGCGGCCTGGGCCTTCGGCCTGCCCAGGTCGTGCTCCGTGTAGAGGATCTGGCGATGGAGGTTCGTGAGGTCCACCACGTCCCGGTCGAGGAGGGTCACCTCGCCGACCCCCGCCCGGACCATCCAGGTGGCCAGCACCGACCCCGTGGCGCCCAGGCCGACGATCGCCACGCGCCGTTCCCTCAGCCGGGCGTCGGCGTCCCGGCCGAGGAAGATGCGCTGTTTCTGGTATCGATCCATCATGGCGTCGGCGGCGATGGGGTGCAGAAAGGGACGGGCCCGGCCCGTCCCTTTCCCTGGTTCCGTTCCCGCCTAGTTGGCGGCGCCGGCTTCCTGGGCCTTCTCGTATTCGGCCTGGAGGCGCTGGGCGTTGGAGATGGCGAACTTGTAGACGTACTCGAAGCGGTCGGCGCCCTTGGTGAGGCTGAGGATCACCTCGTAGACGCCCTCGGCGGCCACTTCGAAGGGAGAGGCGATGACGTTGAAGGTGCCTTCCTTGGCGCCCTCAGGGATCTGCACGTCGGAGTCGCGGATGATGTCCTTGCGCTCGCCGCCGGGAGCCACGATGGAGAAGCCGAACTTGAAGGTTCCGTCCATGCGGGAGAAGCGGGTGTAGAAGCACACCTTGGGAAGGACGAAGGGGACCTCGGGGACCACGATGTGGTGGTCGTACAGGCCCATGAGGGAGGCCTTGCCGCCCATCTCCTGGCGGATGTCGTCGCACAGCAGCGTGAATTCGTGCTTGGGGGCTTTGATCTGCACTTCTTGCATGAAGGCTCCTAGTCTCGAAGGATCAGTCTACTCCCGCGCCCCCGGGGGACCAAGCGAAGACCGTGGAAGTGGACCGGTGAGGTATCGTAAAGGGAACGTCCGGAGGTCCTGGTGGTCCGATCCATCCTCATCCTGCTCTGCACCCTGTTCCTCGGCGCCCAGGATGCGAGACTCCAGGTCCTGGCCACCACCGACCTGCAGGGGCACATCCTGCCCAAGGACGCCTACACCCTCCAGCCTGCCAGCGGGGGGTGGGCCCTGGCGGCCACCCTGATCCGGAATCTCAAGGCCAACAACCCGAACACCTTGTTGGTGGATTGCGGGAACGTCCTCGCGGGGGATCCCGTCAACTACGTGCGCAACTGCCTGAAGCCCGAGCTGCCGGAGCCCTCCGTCGCCGTCATGAACGCCCTGGGCTACCACGCCATGGTCGTCGGGAACCGCGACTACGACTTCGGGTTCAAGCTGCTGCGCGGCGCTGAGGAGGCGGCCCAGTTCCCCTTCCTGTCCGCCAACACCGTCTTCGCCTCGACGGGGAAGGGGGCCTTCACGCCCTATGTCAAGGTGTCCGTGGGGGGCGTCCAGGTGGCCATCCTGGGCCTCACGGCCGCCTCGGTCCCGAAGGAGTCCGATCCGGCGGGGACCGCGGACCTGCGGTTCCTGGATCCCGTGGAGACGGCCAGGACCTTCATCCCCAAGCTGAGGGACAAGGAGAAGGCGGACCTCGTCATCGTGGCCGTCCACGGCTCCCTCCGGCCGGGCCCCTGCGACGACCTGGGATCCGCCTTCGTGAGGTGCCTGGCGGAAAAGGTGCCCGGCATCGACCTCATCCTCGCGGGGAACGGCTCGGCGCCCCAGGCGACCCGGGTGGCGGGGGTGCCCGTCCTCCAGGCCGGCGCCTTCGGCCAGGCCGTGGGCGTGGCGGAGCTGCGGATCCGGAAGGAGCGGTTCCACTGGAAGGTGGAGGACGCCGACCTGCGCCTGGAACAGCCCAGGCCGAGCACCCTCCCCGATCCCCAGGTCCTGAGCCTGACCTCCGCGCTCCGGGCCGAGACGGAGGCCTACCTCGACACCTTCGCCACCGAGCTGGCGACGGACCTGGACGGGCGGTGGTCCCGCATGGAGGACACCGCCCTCGTCCAGCTCCTCCACACGGTCCTGCGGCAGGCGACGGGGGCCCAGCTGTCCGCCGTCGCGAGTCCCGGCAGCCGGATCTACATTCCCAAGGGGCACACCTCGGTCCGGCAGTTCTACGCCCTGGCCCCCGACGAGGACCGGGTGGCGAGGATCCGGATCAGCGGCGCCCAGCTGCGGAAGTACCTCGAGCACTCGGCCCGGTTCTTCAACAAGAGCTACGAGCCCGACCTCTTCAACCGGGAGGTGGCGCCCTCGGACTACGACATGGTCTCGGGGGTGAAATACGCGCTGGACGTCTCCAAGCCCGCGGGGCAGCGGGTCGCCTCGCTCGTCTACCGGAACGAGCCCGTGACGGATGCCCAGCAGTTCACCCTGGCCGTTCCCTCCTCCCGCCTGGCGGGCAAGGGCGGCTACCTGGCGGCCATGGGCTTCACGGGGGAGGCGGAAATGACCACGTCGGCCTCCCTGCGCAATCTCCTGCTCGACTACGTGCTGAAGCAGCCCCTGCTGACCGTGCCCCTGGCCGGCAACTGGCGCACCATTCCCTACCTGGACCGGGAGCGCGTCCTGGCGCAGCAGCCTTGAGGGGCGGATCCAGGACCGGCCTGGGGTAGACTGTGGGCTCGGCGCGCGGGAGACGGACCGAGGCCCGGCCCGCCGATGGATCTTCCCGGGGAGTGACGTGACGCTGCGAGCACTGGTATTCGACATGGACGGGGTGCTGTTCGACACCGAGCGGCTGGCCGCCGAGACCTGGGCGGAGGCGGCGCGCACGCTCGGCTTCGACCTCGCCGAGGAGGTGGTCCGGGGGACCATCGGCCTCGATCACGTCCTGACGCGGGCCTACTACGACAGGCTTTTCGAGGGGAGGTTCCCCTTCGACCGCGCCGAGATCGTGAACCGGGACCTCTTCCGGAAGCGGATCGCGGAACGAGGGGTGCCCGTGAAGCCCGGCGTGGAGCGGATCCTCCCGGAGGCCAGGCGGCTGGGGCTCCGGGTCGCCCTGGGCACCTCCAGCCGGGCCCTCTACGCCCATTCGATGCTCTGGCTGTCCGGGATCGAGCACTATTTCCATGCCCTGGTCACCCGGGACCTGGTCCAGGCCGGGAAGCCCTCGCCGGAGATCTACCTGAAGGCCGCGAGCCTGCTGGGATGTGCGTGCGGGGAGTGCCTCGCGTTCGAGGACTCCCCCATCGGCATCGAGGCGGCCCGGGCGGCCGGGATGCCGGTGGCCATGGTGCCGGATTTGATCGCCCCCTCCGAGGCGGTCCGCGCCCGGTGCGCCAGGGTGTTCGCCTCCCTGGCGGAGGCCGCGGAGGCTCTGGAGGCGATGGTCCGCGCCGCCTGAGCCCCCGGCGGGCGTTCAGGAACCGCGGGCGTCCCGTCCCAGTTCCAGCAGGGCCGGGGCGAGGAGATCCACCTTGCCCGAGCCGACCGCCGCCGCGAGGACCAGGAGGTCCGAGACCAGGGCGACGATCCGGGAGACGTCCTGGAGCTGCCTGATCCGGGCGGAGGCCTCGTCGGCCGCCCGGAGGAGGTCCTCCCTCGCCTCCAGGAGTCCAGGCCGCACGCCGCAGGCCGCTTCCACGCAGAGGGCCTCGGCCCGCTGCCGGAGGGCGAGCTCGTCCTGGAAGAGCCGCCGGGCCGTCGGCCGGTCGATCCGTCCGGCGGCGATGTCCCCGGCCAGACGGGCGTGCAGCGACTCGGCGCCGCGCATGAGGCACCCGGCGAATTCCAAGAGCGGTGTTCCGTTCCCTTCGGCCATGTCCCTACTCCGAGTTCCGGCCCAGGCCCCGGAGCCCGCTCCGGAGGGCCTTGAGGTCCTGGGTGCACTGGGCGAGCCAGGCCTTCGCCTCCGTGCGGGAGAGCCGGCCGGAGCCCTCGGCCAGCATCCGGTGGCCCTCCTGGATCTTCCGGATCCCCCGTTCAGCCTTGCCGCCCATCGCGTCCGCCGCCCGGTATTCCTCGAGCCTGGCCTGGAGGTGGGCCTTGGCGAGCGCCGCCAGCAGCCGCTCCTGGGCCGCGTCCGCGTACGGAATCTCCACCGAGAGCAGGCCGGCCACGGTGTCCCGCTCGTTCTCGTTCGCCCTGCGGATGCACGCGACGGCCGCGGCCATGCCCTCCAGGACCTGCTGCAGGCTGGGATCCGCCTCCCGGACCAGGTCCCGGACCGCCCGCACCTGCCGGGCCGTGGCGGTCCGCCGCGCCGCCACCCGGGCGAGGCTCGCGCAGGCGGCGGCGTGCCTCGCCTCGACGCCGTAGCCGGCATGGGCCCGGATCCCGGAGGCCGCCTCCCCCAGTCCCTCCGACACGTCGAAGGCCCCCTCGCCCGCGAGGGCGGAGAGCGACCGCAGGTAGGCGACCAGCGTCCGGTGGATCTCCAGCAGGTCCCGGCAGGCGGCCTGCCGGTTCCTGTCGTGGACCCGGGCCGTGTCCAGGGCCTCGCCCCAGAGGTAGGGCTCCTCCCTCCGGAAGGTGTCCCGGAAGCGGACGGTCAGGTCCGTGTAGGCCGGGAAGCGGGCCGACTCGTCGGCGAAATCCCGCACCGTCCTGAGATCCACGCAGCCCGCGAGCAGGGCCAGGAGCAGGATTCCCCATCTCATGCCGCCCGCTCCTGGGCGGAGGCCGGGACTTTCCTCAAGGTGGACCGGGGCATGGCCGAGCCTCCTTCGCCGGGGCGGGGGATGGAATCGCGGGGTGGGATGCGAATAGTATAGACGGTGAATAGATAATATCAATATTTCTGCAGCAATTCACCGTGTATTTTTAAATGTTTAAATGATTGATTTTATATATTAAATTGAATTTTCGAGTGATGAGCCGCTTGTGGGAATGAGAATGAAATTCTCGTGGCGCTCCCCGCCGAATTCGAAGAAGAAGGATCCGTGCGCCTCGAAGCCGTGCTTCCGGTAGAAGGCGATGGCGCGCGCGTTCAGGTGGTAGACGGAGAGCCAGAATCCGGGGTCCCCGCAGCGTCTTCGGGCCTCGGAGGCGCAGGCCTCCAGGAACCTGCCGCCGATCCCCCGACCGGTGAAGTGCTCCTGGATGTAGAGCGTCGCCAGCTCCGTGCGCAGGTCCGGGGCGGTCGCGCAGGGGGAGGCGAAGGCCAGGTCCGCGTAGCCAACCAGGTGGTTGTCTGCCTCGGCGACGAGCAGCAGGTGCGCGGGATCCGCCGTCCGTTCCAGGAAGTGCGCCTGGGTGTATTCGGACAGGACGTATTCGGCAAGGGCCTTCCGGATGCCGGTGGTGGCATAGGTGTGCAGCCAGACCTGGATGGCCAGGGCCGCGAGATTCAGGGCGTCGTCGGCCTTGGCCTGGCGGATCGCAAGGGGCATGGGGGAGTCAGGCCGCCGTCACTGCGCGCCGGCCGGGTTGCCCTTCAGGCCGATGGCCTCGGCCACGGGGCGCATGCCGTCGATGGTGTCCTGGACCAGGGTGGCGAGCTCGGTCCCGAGCCGCGCGGCACCCTGCTCGATGACGGAACGGTTGGCCCCGGCCGCGAAGGACTTGTCCTTCCACTTCTTCATGACGCTCTTGGCCGGCAGGTCCAGGATGCTCTTCGAAGGACGCACCAGGGCCGCGGCGGTCACGAGACCCGTGAGCTCGTCGATGGCGTAGAGGGTCTTCTCGAGGTCCGTGAGGGGCTCGGTGTCGGAGCAGATGCCCCAGCCGTGGGAGACCACCGCGCGGATGTAGTCCTGGGGCCAGCCATGGCTGGCCAGGATCTCCACCACCTTCACGCAGTGCCCGTCGGGATACCGCTCGTAGTCCAGGTCGTGGACGAGGCCGATGATGCCCCACACCTCCTCGTCCTGGCCGCGCTTCCTGGCCATGTGCCGCATCACGGCCTCCACGGTCAGGGCGTGGCGCTGGAGGGCCTCGC
>Ga0209098_1000208_pt1 | contig 66360 bp, 40 predicted proteins | sample AD_JPNHW1_MetaG_FD_184429 | JGI IMG/M metagenome (GOLD analysis project Ga0209098, IMG submission 184429) | Active sludge microbial communities of municipal wastewater-treating anaerobic digesters from Japan - AD_JPNHW1_MetaG (SPAdes) (version 2) | ecosystem: Engineered > Bioreactor > Anaerobic...
CCCACCCTCGTGCCGCAGAGCCACGTGATCGCCAGCGTCAACGACGTCTTCAACGCCGTCTTCGTCTCCGGTTTCCCGATCGGCGACACCCTCTACTACGGCCGCGGCGCCGGCAAGGACGCCACCGCCTCCGCCGTCCTCTCCGACCTGGCCGACGCCGGGCTCGACATCGTCCACGGCACGCTCGACCGCGTCCCGGCCTTCGTCCCCTGCGCCAAGGGCACCGTCGTCCCGTACAGCGAAACCTCATCGCGCTACTACCTGCGCCTCACCGTGCTCGATAAGCCCGGCGTGATCGCGAAGGTCTCCTCGATCCTCAGCAAGGCCGGCATCAGCCTCGCCTCGATCGTCCAGCCCGAGGGCCACGAGGGCGAGTCCGTGCCGCTGATCCTGATGACACACGTCGCCAGCCGCGCCTCGATGGACAAGGCCTGCGCCGCCATCGCCAAGCTCCCCGAGACCAAGGGCCCCGCCCTGCTCCTCCCCGTCGAGGACTTCGCGTAATATCTCCGGCCTGCCCCGGCTGCCCGCAGCCGGGGCTATCTTTTGCCCCGGAAACGCCGCCCCATGATCCACGTTCTCCCGGGCATGGGCGCCGACCACCGGATGTTCTCCGACCGTGCGTGGCATTCTCTCCCCGACGCCCGCTTCCATGACTGGCCCGAGCACCGCGGCGAGGCGACCATCCCCGCCATTGCCGACCGGGTGATCGCCGAAGCGCGCATCAACGACGGCGACACCGTCGTCGGCACTTCGCTCGGCGGCCTCGTCGGCTGCGAGATCGCCAATCGTCTCCGCCTGCGCTCGCTTGTCCTCGTCGGCAGCGCGCAGTCGCCCGCCGAGATCTCCGCGTTGCTCGCGCTCCTGCATCCGCTCGCATCGCTCGCGCCGCTCGATCTCATTCGCGTTTCCGCCAGCAAACTGCCGGGCGAACTCTGCGCGATGTTCGCCGACAGCCAAGCAGGCTTCATCCGTGCGATGTGCCGCGCGATCTTCTCCTGGCCGGGACTCGACACCACGCGACTCCGCCCGCTTCGCATTCACGGCCGGCGCGACCGGGTGATCCCACCGCCCGCGGCCGCCGATCTCCTGCTGGATGGCGGCCATCTGATCGCGATGACGCACGCGGCCGAGTGCGTCGCCTACCTGCAATCGGCCCAACCGTGGCACACGTAGATGCGTCGTCTTGCGACGCCCGCTCCGGCCCGGCGGAAAATTCGGCCCGCGCCATCCACTCGCTTGTGCGGCCCGGAACGGCCCGCCCGGGCTTACTTCGCGCCCGGCATGCGGAACTGCACGGAGGGCATCCCGTCGCCGTTGTCGACCGGCTCCGCGGCCTCGGCCTCCTCGTTGCCAACGGGAACCGCCGCCTCGGCTTCGCCACCGACCGGCACCGCCATCGCGGGCTCGGGACCCTGCGGGATCATGTTCGCCGGGAGCGGCGACGCCTTCGGCATCGCCTCGCCGATCAGGCGCCTGGCGATCGCATCGCGCTGGCTGCCGTGGACACCGCCGCGGCTGCCCATGACGACGGCGATCACGCGTTTGCCGTCCCGATACACGGTGGCGGAAAGCGCGAAACCGCCGCGGGTGAGGTAGCCGGTCTTGAGTCCGTCGCAGCCGGGAATCTGCCAGAGCAGCTTGTTGTGGTTGCGCATCACTAGGAGCGGCTCCTTGCGGAACGTGCGCTCCTTCGTGGCGGTAAACTTGAAGGTCAGGGAGTGCTTGATCACCTCGCGCGAGAGCGTGGCGATGTCGCGCGGCGTCGAGGTGTCGGCCTCCTGCTTGGGCGAGACCAGCCCGTTCGGGGTGACGAAATGCGTGCGGCTCATGCCCAACTGCGCCGCCCGTTGGTTCATCGCGGCGACGAACGCCTCGCGCGAACCGGCGACGTGTTTGGCCAACACCAGCGCGGCATCGTTGGCCGAGGGGATCATCATCGCGTAGAGGTAGTCCTCCATCGAGAAGGTCTCGCCCTCCTTCAAGAACACCTGGGTGCCACCCATCTTCGCGTCCTCGCGATCGGCGGCGATCTGGTCGCTGAGGTGGGTCTTGCCGGCCTCGATCGACTCGATGCACAGCAGGAGGTTCATGAGCTTCGTCACGCTCGCCGGATAGGCGGTCGTATCGGCGCCATCCTCGAAGAGAACCTTGCCGTCGGCGGCGTCGATCACGATCGCGCCGGTGTAGTCATGGTCGGCGGGCTTTGCCGAAGCCGCAGCCGCAGCAGGAGCGGCGGCCGCCCTCTTCTTCTTCGTGGCGGCCTCGCTGGTGAACGGGAGCGCCAGCACCAACGCCAGCGCCAAGGAAAAGCGGAGAAAGTGGGACATCGCGCCGAGCGTCGACCGCCCGCCCCGCACTGCAAACGGATTTTCGGCCGCTCAACGTGGCATCGCACTCATCGCCAACCAAAGAAACGGGCCGCCCGTCATGGGCGGCCCGTGAATCGATATTCTGTCGACGCAGATCAGAACGTCATCCGATAGGCGACGTTCAGCTGACGGCGCGACTGGTCTCCCAGCCGCACTTCGCCGCCGACGGACAGCGTCGACCGTTCGGTGATCCCGTAGCCCAGACCAGTGCCGATGACGGCAGCCGTCTTCTGGTTCTCGGGATTCTCGATGTGGAACCCGAAGGTCGGATAGCCGGCAAGCTGCACATCGACGACGCCCTGATCGTCGTTGAACGCATGATCGACCGCCACGTTCGCCTCGAGGCTGAACGGCCGGCCGGCAAGCGTGGTGCCCCAGCACACGGCGGTGCCGAGACGGCCGGTGAAGGCCTTGGCGGTGCTGCCGCCGTTGAGCAGCGCATCGGTCGCGCCGGTCTCGGCAAAGCCGTCGGTCTTAGTGCGGGTGTAGAGGAGCTGAGCGGTCGGAACCACGCTCACGGCGCCGAAACGCAGGCCGTCGTAGCTCACGCCAAGACCGGCGAGCGCAGTCTTGCTGTCGGCCGAACCGGTAACCTCGCCCAGCAGCGTCGTGCGCTTCAGATCGTGCGAGAGCGAGCCGTAGCCGGCCGCACCGCTGACGGTGAAGTCGCCGAGCCGCTTGTGCACGTAGGCAATGCCGGTGGCACCATCCGCATCGACACGGCCGAAATCGGCGCGCACTTTGCCGTCGGCGAACGAGACGAACGCGCCGGCCGCCAAAGTCTGGCTGAAGGCATATTCGCCGCCCACATAGTAGTCGTTGCGGCGGAGATCCGACTCGTCGGCAGCATCGCCCTTCTGGAGGAACGTGCCGGCGTAGAAGGTCGCCTTGCCGTCGGTCCGGCCGCCGCGCTTATCCGTACCGAGTGCGAAGCGAGCCAGCGCATCGTCACCGAGCGCGGCCACACCGGCCATCGTCGAATAGAGGGTGGGAGTGAAGGACTCGACCGCACGGTTGGCGCTCGTGGGCGAAGTCACGATGGTGTAGGCGAGGAAGCCGGGCACCGTCGCACTGTCGATCTGACGAGGCGCGACCTGCGCGGTCGCGAACAGGGAGTCCACAAAGGACTGCTGGCTGGCCTTCGTCGCGAGCTGGCTGAAGGTGCTGCCACCGGCGTTGAGACCTGTGGCAAGCACGCGGCCGGTGTTCACATCGAACAGAACCGCTGCGTTCTCGACCGCCGCGCCGGAGCCGGCGACGCCGTCGGCATCGAAGGTCACGTGGGCGAAAGTGCCGGAGGAGCGCAGGGCGTTGCCGGAGGCGTTGGCGATGACCTGATAGACGTCGCCGCGCGCGGGCTGGACGTTGCTGTAGGTCTGGACGGCCAGCGTGGCACCGGTGCCGATTGTCGATGTACCTCCGATACGGACCTGGTCGTAGGCGCCGGCGGCGGTACCGCCGAGCTCGGTCTGGAGGATGCCGGCCTCGGTGTAGTTGCCGGCGATCACGATCGTGCCGGGCGAGTTGCCGGGTGCGAGGATGCCATTGTCGGTGAACGCGCCGGAGAAGTGCAGCGTGCCCTTCACGGTGCTGCCGGCCTTGTTGACGAACGAGGCGGCAGTGATCGTGCCGGAACCGTCGAGCACGCCGGAGGTCAGCTGCGAGCTGTCGGCAGTGAGGTTGCCGAGGACAGTCAGCCTGCTGGCCGCGGTGCCGGTGATAGCGCCGTGGATGGTCGAGTTCCCGCCGAGCGCGAGAGTACGACTACCGAGGTCGATCTGGCTGGTGGCGGCATCGGCGACAGTCGTCAGCAGTTCGTTGCCACCGAGCACGAGCCGACCGTTGGCACCGAGCGTAAGCGCGGTGGTCTCGGCGAGGTGGCCGTTACCGCTGCCGGTGGTGAGCGTGGCGCCGGAACCGATGCTCACGACCGAGCCGAGGCTGCGGCCGTTGAGGAGCGTGTCGCCTGCGATCTGCAGGCCGCTAGCGGCCGAAGCGTTGAGGGCGGCGTTGATGATCGAGCCGGCACGAAGCTCGGCCACGCCGGTGGCGGTGAGCACCTTGCCCGCGCCATCGATCGTGCCGCTGGTGTAGAGGCTGGCGATCGTCTCGTCTGCGCCGAGGATAACACGGCCGCCATTGTTGGTCAGCTGCGCTGTCGGGGCGAGGCCGCCGGCGACATCCTCGAACACGGAGCCGGCATCGAGCGAGAGGTGCGCGGTCTGGAGCGAGCCGGAGAGAGCCAGGTGGCCGCTCTCAAGCGTCGTGGCGTTCACATAGGTGTTCGCGCCGGAGAGCGTGAGCACATCGCCGGCACCGCCGACCACGCGCAAGGCACCGCCGGAGATCACGCCGGAATAGGTGCCGCGACCCGCGGTGAGCGTGTCGCCCACTTCGAGGGCGCCGTCGCCGTCGAGCTGGGCAAACGTCTCCTTCACGATGGAGGCATGTCCGTGGTTCTCGAGGGCGGAACCGGCGCCGAGGGCGCCGTCAGCCGTCGAGTCGACGAAGTTGCCCGCTGCGGCAACGGCGATGCGGCTGGTGAGGGAGCCTCCGACGAGCCGGAGCATTCCGCTGTCGATCTGCGCAGAACCAACGGCGCTACCGTTGCCGTTCAGCATGACCATACCGCCGGCGATGCCGAGGCGGCTTCCCTCCGTACCGGTGAGGGTACCGAGCAGCATGGAGTCGCCGGTGAGCGTGAGAGCGTTGCCGCCGAGGACGATCCGGCTGGACGCCTCATCGATGATAGTAGCCAGTGTCTCGTTACCACCGAGGGAGAGCTTGCTGTTGTCGGCAAGACTGAGCGCGGTGGTGGCGGCGAGGTGGCCGTTGCCATTGCCGGTGGTGAGCGTGGTGTCGTGGTTGAGCAGCACCAGGGAGCCGAGGCTGCGACCATTGAGGAGCGTATCACCGACGATCTGCAGGCCGCTGGCGGCCGAAGCGTTGAGGTCGGCATTGATGATCGAGCCGGCACGTAGCTGAGCCACGCCGGTGGCGGTGAGCACCTTGCCCACGCCGTCGAGCGTGCCGCTGTTGTAGAAGCTGGCGATCGTCTCATCGGCACCGAGGACGACCTGGCCGCCATTGTTGGACAGCTGCGCCGTCGCAGCGAGGCCGCCGGCGACGTCCTCGAAGTAGGAATCGTCATCGAGCGCGAGGTGCGCGGTCCGGAGCGAGCCGGAGAGGATCAGGCGGCCGTGCTCAATCGTGGTGGCGTTCACATAGGTGCTCGCGCCGGAGAGCGTAAGCGTGTCGTCGACAGAATCCTCGCGAACAACGCGAAGGGCCCCGCCGGAGATGACGCCGGAGAAGTTGCCACGGGTGGTGGTGAGCGTGTCGCCCACGTCGAGGGTGCCGTCGCCGTCGATCTGGACGATGGTGTCCTTCACGATCGAGGCATGTCCGGCGTTGAGAGTCAGGGTCGATTTCACGCCGAGCGCGCCATTGGCCGTGGTATCCTCGAACACGCCGTCCTCACCGACGGTGATGCGACTGGTCAAGGAGCCACCAGCGAGGCGCAGCGTGCCGCCGTCGACGCGAGTGAAAAAGACATCGCTACCGGTACCAGTCAGAGTGAGCACGTCGCCGGCGGTGCCCTTCTTGATGAGGGTGCAATTCCCCTCGGTGGAGGACACCGTGCCACCAAACTCGCCCTTCGTGACGGCGAGGCTGGCCGACTTGTCGTTGGCGCTGAGCATGATGCCCAGCGTGCCGCTGGTGCCATGAAGCTCGGCGATGGTGTCGTCGATGTTCGCGAAGCTGACACCGCCATTGGCGCCGCCGTTGATCGTCAGGACCGTGGCAGCGGCCAAGCCGTTGCCCGAGCCGATGCCATCGGCCTTGGCAACCCCGAGCATGGCACCGTCGCCGACCGTCACCTGCGTGCTGGCCAAGCTGCCCGCAACAATGAACCGGCCGCCCTGCAGCTCAGTGGTCCCCGTGTAGGTCAGGTCACCGGTCGTGGAGAATACTCCGGCCCCCTTTTTCACGAGACCGCCCGTGCCACCGATGGTGCCCATGTAAACAGAATGCGAATTCGCGACATCCTCGATGGTAAGTGTGTGGCTCGAGAGATCGACAGTGCCGCCGGTGCCGAGGAGCCCGCCGATCGTCTGGTCGCCTCGCAGGTCGAGCTGGCCGTTCGAATAAAGCTGCACCAGGGGCGCGGCAGTAAGGAGGTTCGCGCCGTTGACTGTGAGCCGGCTGGTCTGCCCCATCGTGTTGCCAATGATAATGCTGCCGGCATCGGCCGTGCCGTTGAGCACGCTCTCGCCGGTCACATAGATGTCGCCGGCGCCCAACTTGGCCGAGACAGCGGAACCGCCCTTGAGATAGTAGCCACCGGTCGCGGTGAGCTTGCCGGTGCCGTCGATCTCACCGCCGAGCACGGACACTTGGCCGACCGTTTCGTCGGTGTTCATCTGGAGTATCGCATCCGATGTCCCCGGTTTTCCGGTGATCGTGACCACGGCATCGTTGGCGAGGTGGTCCCCCGCGCCGCTCAGGACAAGGAAGCCGTGCGGGTTCACAACATTGTCGAGTTCGCCGATGTTGATGGTCTTGGTCGCCACACTGCCCGTAATCGTGAGCACGCCACCGAACGCGTTGAGCGGTCCGTTGAAAGTGCTGTCGCCGGACAACGTCATCCGGCCGACGGTGCCGTCGATGGCCAGCCCGCCATCGCCAGCGATGGCGCCGGAAAAGACAGTGCCGCCAACGGTGCCCTGGAGGTAGAGCGACTTCCCGTTCGCAACCTGGATGTTGCCCGTGCCGGCGAGCGACTGGATGCGTTCGGTGCCGGCCAGCGTCCAAGTCGCTCCGGTGCCCATCTGGACGGCGGCCTGGTCGCTGAGCTGCTCCGCCGTGCTGTTGTCCTGCACAAGCGAAGCGCCGGCGCCGATGCTGATGTTCTTGCTGCTCAGGCTGCCGCCCGAGGCGAGGTTGAGCTGGCCGGCCTCGATCGTCGTGAGTCCGGTGAAGGTGTTGGCTCCGTACAGGTACAGGATGCCGGAGGAAACCTTGTCCAAGGTGAACGAGTCGCCGCCGGAGATGACTCCGTTGAACGAGCCTTCCTTGAGGGTCAGCGTGCTGGACGGGGCGGTGGTGATCATCCCGGTGCCGGTGAGGGCGAAGACCGTCTCGTCGCCGCCGAGATTAAGCTGCGAATTGACGTTGAGGGTAGTGTCGGCGCCGATCAGTCGGTTCGATCCGGAGAGGGTGGTACCGCCGGTGGCGTCGCCGTTCTGCACGCTGAAGAACTTCACGTCGATCGTGCCGGAAAGCGTGAGCGGATCCGCGCCGATCGCATAGATCTCGGTCGTGCGGCCGGCGCTGTTGTCGACAATGTTGCCCGCAAACACGGTCATGCCGTAGTTGTTCCAGAACCGCAACCCGTAGCCGGCGGTGGTGATCGTCCCGGTGCCGGTGGCCGATTCGACAAATGTCATGTCGGACAGCGTCACCGGCGCATTGATCGGCGGGGTGAGCCAGGATTGCGCCATTCCTGCGCTGGCGCATCCAAGGACCGCCAGCGCGAGGCCGGCGGCACGTTGCTTGAGAAATACCGGAGGGAGAGTCGCAGAAGCACTCCCATGCCCTCCGCTTAGGCTGTGTTGTTTCACGCGCCGGATCGTGAATCCGATTTCCCGGACAACAAGTCCGTTTATCTCGATATAAAGGGGCGATATTTTGCTGGCAATCCGCCGGAGGCCGGGCCAAGCATCGCCGTTTTTGTGCCCTAACCGCGGCTACGGCGGGCCGGCATGCCGGGGTCTGCACACCGGTGCCGGCGGCACCACGGTCCGTGCACGCGTCATCCGCCCAGCAGCCGCTGCAGCCCGGCCTCGTCGAGCACCGGCACGCCGAGCGAGCGGGCCTTCTCCAGCTTCGAGCCCGCCTCCTCGCCGGCGACCACGTAGTGGGTCTTCTTGGAGACGCTGCCGCTCACCTTGCCGCCGGCCTTCTCGATCAGCTCGGTCGCCGCCTCGCGCGAAAGCGTGGGCAACGTGCCGGTGAGCACGAGCGTCTTGCCGGCCAGCGGCGCGCTCGCGCCCGGCGCGGGCGGCGGTGTCGGTTCAAGCCCGGCGGCGCGCAAGTCGGCCAACAGCGCCTGATTCGCCGGCTCCGCGAACCAGGCGCGCAGCAGCCCCACGGTACGTTCGCCGAAACCGCCCACGTTGAGCAAGTCAGCCTCGCTCGCCGCCGCGATGGCGTCGAGCGACCGGAAGCGCTGCGCGAGATCCTTCGAAGCCGCCGCGCCCACCTGCGGGATGCCCAGGCCGTTGATCACGCGCCAGAGGTCGGCGTTGCGGCGGGCGGCGATGGCGGCGATCAGATTGCCCGCCCACACCTCGCCGGACTTTTTCAACGGCAGCAGGTCCTCGAGCTTCAACCGAAAGATGTCGGGAATCGTCTTCACCAGCCCGTGCTCGAGGAGCAGGCCCACGACCTCCTCGCCGAGCCCGTCGATGTCGAGGCAGGCCTTCGAGGCAAAGTGCTCCAGGCGCCGGCGCACCTTCTCGGGGCAATCGGCGTTCGGGCAACGCCACACCACTTCCCCCTCGGCGCGCGTCGCCGCGGTTCCACAGATCGGACACGCGGTCGGGAAAACGTAGGGCGCAAGCCCCGAGGCAGGCCGTTTTTCCGCGAGCACCTGAACGACGGCCGGGATGATCTCGCCGGCCTTCTCGATCAGCACGGCGTCGCCGGGTCGCACATCCTTGCGCGCGATCTCCTCGGCGTTGTGCAGCGTGGCGCGCTTCACCGTCGTACCGGCAAGCAGCACCGGTTCCAGCTCGGCCACCGGCGTGAGCGCGCCCGTGCGGCCGACCTGAATCGTGATCGCGTTCACACGCGTCTCGGCGCGGTCAGGGGCGAACTTGTACGCACACGCCCAGCGCGGCGAGAGCTTGCGTGCGCTCTGCCCTTCGCCGCGCGAGCCGGCGAGACGCTGCTGGTCGATCCGGTCGAGCTTCACCACGGCGCCATCGGTCGGATACGCGAAGCCGCGGCGTTTCTGGTCGAGCTCGACGATGGCCGCCCACACCGCTTCGATCCCGCGCACCGCCCAGTACTTCTCGACGACGGGCAGCCCCCACGCGGCAAGCTGCGCGAGGTAGGCCGACTGCGATTCCGCCGGCTCGGCCGGCTCGCACGCGCCGAGCGCGTAGAGCACGATCTCCAGCCGACGCTTCGCGACCTCGGTGGAGTCGAGCAGCTTGAGCGTGCCGGCGGCGAGATTGCGCGGATTGGCGAACGGCTCGAGCCCCGCCTCCTCCTGCTCGCGGTTGATGCGCTGGAACTCCTCGTAGCGCAGAAAGACCTCTCCGCGGATCTCAATCAGATCCGGTATTCCACCCGCGGCACGCCGCGGCGGCTCCGCCTCGGCAAACAACGGCAGCTCGTCCGCCGCCGCCTGCTGTCCTCTGTCGTCTGTCTTCTGCCGTCCGTCCTCCGTCCTCTCGCCTCTCACCTCTCGCCTCTCACCTTCCGCCGCGCGCAGCGTGGCGGGCAACCCCCGGATCGTGCGGACGTTCGCCGTCACGTCGTCGCCCTCCTCGCCGTCGCCGCGCGTCACAGCGCGGACAAGCTTGCCGTGTTCGTAGGTGAGGCTCACCGCCAGCCCGTCGATCTTCGGCTCGACGGTGTAGGCGAGATCGTCGGTGCCGAGCAGCTTCGCCAAACGGGCGTGGAATTCGCGCAGCTCGCCCTCGGCATAGGTGTTGTCGAGGGTCATCATCGCCATCCGGTGGCGGACGCGCGCGAACCCCTCCGCGCGGTCGTCGCCCACGCGTTTCGTCGACGAGGCACCGGCGGCAAACTCCGGATGCGCCGCCTCAAGGTCGGCCAGCTCGCGCTTGAGGATGTCGTACTCGAAGTCGCCGATCTCCGGCCGCGCCTGCCGGTAGTAAAGCTCGTCGTGGTGGGCGAGTTCGGTGCGGAGGGCGGCGATGCGTTTCTGGGCTTCCTGCGGAGTCATGGGCGCTGAACGGACGAAAGCAGGTGGCCGGGCCGCGGGCGAGCGCCGAGAACGCAGCCTTCGCCCACCACCGATTCACCCTTTTGGTAGCTTGTCGCGCCAAGCCGGTACGCCCACAGTGCGGGCCTCCCCTATGAAGCGCTACCGACTTCCCCTCGCGGCCGTCCCCACAGCCTTGTTCGTCGCCGCTATCGCGACCCTGTCGCTCACGGCCGCCGACGCCCCACGCCCCGCCTGGCAGGACGAGACCCAGCTCCACGCCGGCACCGAAGCCCCCGCGGCGACCCTGACGCGCTACGCCACCACCGAGCAGGCGCGCACCTTCGACCGCGCCGCCTCGCCTTTCGTGCGCTCGCTCAACGGCGACTGGAAGTTCGCCTGGGTCGCCAGGCCCGCCGATCGCATCGCCGAGTTCTGGAAACCCGGCTTCGACGACTTCGCGTGGAAGACGATTCCAGTCCCCTCCAACGTCGAGATCCAAGGCTACGGCATCCCGATCTACACCAACATCACTTACCCGTGGAAGAACGCGCAGCCGCCGCTGCCGCCCACCGACTACAACCCTGTCTCCGCCTACCGTACCCACTTCACGGTGCCCGCCGACTGGCAGGGCCGCGAGGTCTACGTGACGTTCGACGGCGTGAACTCCTACTTCGAGCTCTGGCTCAACGGCCAGAAACTCGGTTTCAGCAAGGACAGCCGCACCCCCGCCACATTCCGCCTCACCCCGTACCTGAAGGTCGGCGACAACCTCCTCGCCGCCGAGGTCATCCGCTGGTGCGACGGCTCCTACCTCGAGGACCAGGATTTCTGGCGCCTCAGCGGCATCTTCCGCGACGTCACGCTCTGGAGCGCGCCGGCGGCACATCTCCGGGATTTCGCTGTCGAAACCAGCCTCCCCCGCGAAAACGGGATGGCATCGTTGATCATCAGGGCGGAAGTCGAAGGGCCAAACCCGGGCAGTGTCACCGCAACACTCCTCGATTCATCCGGCAGGGTAATCCTGCCCCAGACTCCTCTCACCGAAGGGGACATTGTCGCAACTGGCGGTTTCAACGTCGGAGGACCAGGCCAAGACCTAGTCTTCTCACGGTATGAGATTACCGCGCCAATCTCCGCCCCCCAGCTCTGGTCCGCTGAGACACCGAATCTCTACACGCTCCTCCTCACCACCAAGGACGCGTCCGGGAAAGTCCTCGAAGTCATCCCGTGGAAGGTCGGCTTCCGCTCCGTCGAGATCCGCGACGGCCACCTGCTCGTCAACGGGCAGCCCGTGCTTCTGCGCGGAGTGAACCGCCACGAGTGGGACCCCGACCTCGGCCAGGTCGTCACCCGCGAGCGCATGCTCGAGGACATCCGCCTGATGAAGCGGAACAATATCAACGCCGTCCGCACCTGCCATTATCCCAACGCCCCCGCGTGGTACGCGCTCTGCGACGAGTACGGCCTCTACGTCGTCGACGAAGCCAACATCGAGTCGCACGGCATCGGTTACGCCGAGGACAAGACTCTCTCCAACAAGCCCTCCTGGGGCCCCGCACACCTCGACCGCACCGTCCGCATGTTCGAGCGCGACAAAAACCACCCCTGCATCATCGCGTGGTCGCTCGGCAACGAGGCCGGCTTCGGCGACAACTTCCGCGCCACCTACGCCTGGCTGAAAGCGCACGACTCCTCGCGCCCCGTCCAGTACGAGGGTGCCAAGAATTTCGAGACCAGCGACATCGTCTGCCCGATGTACCCGAATCCCGAGAGCGTCCGCAACTACGCCGCGCTCCCGCGCACCAAGCCCTTCATCATGTGCGAGTACGCCCACGCAATGGGCAACAGCAGCGGCGACTTCTGGGCCTACTGGCGCCCGATCTACGACGGAGCCAAACACCTCCAGGGCGGCTTCATCTGGGACTGGGTCGACCAAGGCCTGCGCACGCCCGTCCCCGCGTCGAAGAAGATCGAGCAGCTCGAGAACGCCCGCGCGCTCCCGCTCGACCCCAAGCTCGGCACATTCTTCGCCTACGGCGGCACCTTCGGCCCCGCCGGCACCGCGACCGACGGCAACTTCTGCGCCAACGGCCTCGTCTCCGCCGATCGCACACCGCACCCCGGCCTCGCAGAGGTGAAGAAGGTCTATCAGCCCATCCAGATGCGCGCCGTCGAACTCGCCGCCGGCCGCGTCGAACTCGCCAACTGGGGCGAGTTCCGCGCCGCACAGGACTGGCTCGCCGCCGACTGGCGCATCGTCGCCGACGGCAAGGTTCTCCAATCCGGCCAACTCGCCGACCTCGCCCTCGCCCCGCGCGAGAATAAGACCGTCGCCATTCCCTTTGCACCGATCACGCCCGCGCCGGCCACCGAGTACTTCCTCGAACTCAGTTTCAAGCTGAAGGCCGACACGCCTTGGGCGCCCGCCGGCCATGAAGTCGCTTGGGAGCAGTTCAAACTCCCGCTCGCCGCGCCTGCCGCCGTCGCCGCCACGTCCCCGCTGCCTGCGCTCCAGCTCGACCAGCAGCCCGGCAGCATCGTCGTGCGCGGCCCCGGTTTCGCCGCCGCCGTCGACGCCAAGACCGGCCTGCTCGTATCACTGAAATCCGGCGACACCGAGCTGCTCGCCGGCCCGCTCGGCCCCGACTTCTGGCGCGCCCCGGTCGACAACGACCGCGGCAACAAGATGGTCGACACCTCCCCCGCCAAGAACACTTGGACTCCGGGCGGCCCCGGCATCTGGCGCAAGGCCCACGAGACGTTCGCCCCGACCAAGGTCGAGGTTTCACAGCCCGAGCCCGGCCGCATCGTCGTGTCCGCCGCCGGCCCGCTCGCGGCCCCGCGCAGCGAATACCGTGTCGTGTGGACGTTCCTCGGAAGCGGCGACGTTCTCGTCGAGTCGTCCTGGACGCCCGAGCCCTACCTCGCCGTCGCCGAGCCGCCGCGCTTCGGCATGCAGACCACGTTGCGCGCCGGTTTCGACCGGCTCACGTGGTTCGGCAAGGGCCCGCAGGAAACCTACTGGGACCGGCAGGACGCCCGCGTCGGCCTCTACTCCGGGCGCGTGCGTGACCAGTATTTCGACTACATCAAGCCGCAGGAGACCGGCAACAAGGAGTCCGTCCGCTGGCTCGCGCTCACCGACGAGCGCGGCGTGGGCCTGCTCGCCGTTGGCCAGCCGCTCCTCAGCGCCAACGCCCTGCACCACACGGCCGACGATCTCTTCTGCGCCACGCAGCAGGAGAACTTCTACCCCTACCAGCTGCCCGAGCGCGACACCGTCACGCTCAACCTCGACCTGCATCAGCGCGGCCTCGGCGGCGACGATTCGTGGGGCGCGATGCCTCACGCGCCGTTCCGCCTCACGCCGTGGCCGATGACCTATTCCTACCGCCTGCATGTCCTGCGCGGCGGCGAAGATCTCGTCGGGCTGGCCAAGCAGCCCGTCCGCTGATTCGCTGGGCGCGTTCTCCCCTATGAAACGCGCCCTTCTTCTCGCTCCGCTCCTCATTCTCGCCGCCGGCTGCCAGACTCGGCCGGCGGCGTCTGCCTCCGCCGCTCCGGCAACGAAGCCGCAGGCACCGTCCGCTGCCGCCCGATGGACGGCCGATAGCGCCCGCGACGAGCATCCGTTCGGCGGCTACATTGTCCGCAACAACATCTGGGGCTCCGGCCCCGGCCCGCAGTCGATCTGGGCCGAGTCGCAGGCCCGCTGGGGCGTGCACGCCTACCACCCCGAGACCGAGGGCGTGAAGTCCTACCCGCACGCCGGCCGGGAGATCGGCCGGCGCCTCGGCGAGTTGCAGTCAGTGAAGAGCCGCTTCGCCGTCACCGTGCCCGCCGCCGGCAGCTACAACAGCGCCTACGACATCTGGTGCGAGAAGCACGCCTACGAGATCATGCTCTGGTTCAACTGGCGCGGAAAGATGGGGCCCATCGCCCGCTCGTGGGACGCCACCGGCAAGCCCGCCGTCGAGATGGAGAACGTCACCGTCGGCGGCCACACGTGGGACATCTACAAGGGCACCAACGGGTACAACGTCGTCATCTCATTCATGTGCACCAGCCAGACCACCGCCGGCGAGGTCGACGTGAAGGCGATCCTCGACTGGATCAACGCCCGCGGCTGGTTCACGCAGCGCGATCAGGTGCTCGTCGACGAGGTGCAGTTCGGCTGGGAGATCGCCGGTTCGCCCGGCGGGCTGGATTTCGCCGTCACCGACTTCGCCGTCGAGGCGAAGTAGACCGGCTCACACATCCGCACACTCGCACGAACCGGAGGCGACCGTCGCAGGCGCTTCCGGTTTTGTTCCGCCACCAGCCGTCTTCCGCCGGCGAAACACGGGGAACTCCATCAGCCTCTGGTACCACCCCCACTTCAGGTAGAGGGTGACCGCGAGCGCCGCTCCGGTCGTGTCGGAAATCCAGTCGGCAAACTCCACCGAGCGACCCGGCGTGTAGCTTTGGTGCCACTCGTCCGTGACGCCGAAGGCCGACCCCGCCAGCACCGCGATCCAGCCACGCCAGCCGATGCGGCGCCACACCTGCGGCGTGCGCAGGACCAGCGTCGCCAGCAATCCGAACACGCCGAAGTGGGCCAGCTTGTCGATGCCGATGAAGGAGACCGGCGACTGGGGATTTCCGCCCGAGGCGAAAACCACCGAGCCGGCCAACGCCAGTGCCCAGAACCATGCGCGTTTCGCCGCGCCCGAAGTGTTGGTCAACTCTGCCATCGGCACCGAGCAGGCCGCTCGCGTGCCACACCGGCAACGCATTTCGCAGGCCACTGGTACAGCGCCTGGCCGGATCCATCGTACCGGAGAATTCATGCCGCTCCCGACGTCGCACCGATCGGGTTCCTCAGGTAAAGCGTTGCTTAGGGCTGTGGTGTCTGTATCGAAATCCGCATGAGGTTACTGATCGTCGCCTTGCTCTCGGCCGCCTGTGTCGCAACCGCAGCCGATATTAGCCTCTCGGACGGCCGAGTCCTGCGCGATGCTCGCATCGTCTCGCAGTCGGCAGGGCGCGTGTGCATCCGCCACACAGAAGGCATCACCCAAGTCGAAAAGACACTCCTGACTGGAAACCTCGCGACACGCTATCCCGCCGACCACGCCGCGATCTCCCGCGAGGACGACAAGCTCGCCGATGAAGCCAAACGACAAGCGGACCGGGTGGAGGCCAAAGCTCGAGCATTGGAGCAACGCCAGTCGGCACGTCCACGCATGAGCGACGACACCCCCGCAAGCCAGGACGTGAAGGAGATCAAGGCCGTGGCACGCGCGTACGCGGAACGCTATTTCCGGCGCAACCGAGATGGCTCAACCAGTAGTTGGTCATTCTCCACGGACTCCTTCATGGAAGAGCCCGAGGTGATGGCCGGCTGGATGAACCAATGGCGCGTTAGCGGCGAAGTCGGCACTCGCGAGCTGTCGTCCACCGGAGGACTGTCGTCAGTATCCCACCGTTTCGAGGCGATCGTCACCCTCAAGAACGAAGCCTACTCCGTGATCGATTTCACCGTTCGTTGAGGCCGTTCGCTGCAATGCCTCGCACGACACGAGTTTCCAAATGGTCGGGCCGGTGAGATTTGAACTCACGACCCCTTGCACCCCATGCAAGTGCGCTACCAGTCTGCGCTACGGCCCGGACCTTGGAAAGGGCGCAAAGGAACGGGCCTCGCCCTTCCGATGCAAGACCTTTCTCCACGACTTTTCCCGGTATTCGCGCGCACACCCACGGCTTTCCGATATGGGCAACAACTCGACGGTGAGATCGTGGGAGTGCGGGTGCTTTTCCCCTGGGCACGAAGTTCAAACCGGAAAGCCGTGCGCGCACACCGCCACCGCGGAATTTCCGGTGGACTTCGCCTGGGGCATTGCTTTGTTTCGCGCCACAGAACGCCCGGATGGCGGAATTGGCAGACGCGCTGGACTCAAAATCCTGTTCCCGCAAGGGAGTGTGGGTTCGACCCCCACTCTGGGCACCATCTCTCCTCTGAAGGCGAAAGCGCCACACAGATGCCACACAAAACCGGCCGCTGTGTGGCGCTTCTCGTTTCTGGCTGCGGCGGGACGACGAACGACACGGCGATCTCGCTCGGCCCGGGCTTGCTCGGCTCGGCGTCGGGTTGCTCGACGGAGGGGCGAGCCGGCTTCGTCGCGACGTGGCTCTGCTTCTTGGTGATGCCGATGTCGGCGAGGGTCGGCGTCGTGTCTTTCACTGGTTCCCGCACGGAACCGGTGACGACGCTACCCTTCGCCCCCTCGTTCTTCGGCATCGCCTTGAGGAACTCGCCCATCTGGCGCTCGGCCAACAGGCGGATCTCCGTCGCGTTGTTCACGGTCGCCACGCTGGCGCCCATCCCAGCCCCACGGCGCCCCCTTCCGCCGCCTCCCGCGGGTGATGACCGCGGCCTGTGGCACGAGGGCACGAAAAAGCCCCCGGTGTGGGCCGGGGGCCGTGGAGGGCAGGCGGATGGATCTGCGGCCGTGATGCTGGCGGAAGGACGGCAGTCGGTCAAGCGCCGGCCCTGATGCCTGCCCGGCATCACCGCTGCGCCAAACGCGGTTTGCGGGCCTCAGTCGGAATTCCGCACCCTTCACCCTCGGCAGGGCGACAACGGCCCGCGGTGCGCAACGCTGCGCCAGTGCGGTGCCGTAGAAATTGAACCGCCCCGCCCGGCATGGGGCCGAACGGAGCGGGTCTGTGCCGGCCTGGACACGTTGCCCGCTGGCCGGCGGTGCGGGGGCATGTGCGGGAGTGGTTCAACCCGCAGCTTGGGCGGTCCGACGTGTTCCTTGCGGTGCCGCCCAGCCAACACAGGCGCCCCGCGAATCAGGGCGCCTCGACGCAAAGCGAATCAGGGCGCCTTGACCAGGACGGCCGCATCCGACAAGCCGGCGGCGGCACCAAACATGATGTCGTAGGACGCCCACTGCGAACGGGTCTTGGTGCTGAACCAGTAGTTCAATTGCACGCTCAACCCGATTCCCGGGATCGTGATGGTCTTTTGCTGGAGCATCTGATCGGCACCCTTCGGAGCCAAAATCGGGAGGCCCGCGGCAATCGCCACGGCGGCCGGACCGCAGGCCACGCCGTAGGTCTTGGCCTCCGCGCCGATCCAGAAGGTCTGCTGGTAGATGCCGTTGAAGCCGTAGGCGCCGGCCTCGGAGAGCTGGAAGGCGTTCTTGTTTTCAGGGGCGAGCTGGGCGAACGCGACGGAGTCGAGGAGCAGCGATTTGCGAGGGTTCTTGCCCAGCGCGCCCAAAAGCGTCTTCGCGTTGGCGGCGGCAAAGCTCGACTGCGCGACGGTGACGCCCGTTCCCGGGAAGTTTGTCGAGTTGAAGAGCGGAGCGATGACCCCGGCAATCGCCTCGGCGAGAAGGTTCAGTTTCGCCTCGGCGAGGGTTTCAATCGAGAAACGATTGTTGATCTGGCACGAGGAGAGGTCGAAGGGCGCCGAGTAGTGGTCGACCGTCACCGCGATGTTGGTGGTCGTTGCGGTGCCGCTCTCGAAATCGGTCGGGTTCTTGAGGGCGGCGGAGCCGCCGGTGACGACGGGCACCTGCACGCTCTTGGTCTGCGGCAGGTAGTTGGTGGTGAAGTCGGTCGAGTACGCTGTGATAGGCGCGAGGACGTGGCCCAGGTATGTCAGGGCCTTGTTGGAGAGCGTGTCGAGGAGTAGGTCGGTATCGATTGTGGTTGCCATAAAAAGAATGTGTTTGGTGTTTGGTTACTCGTTTTCGAGGAAGTTGGTGGCGAGAGCGCCGAGGTCGATCCCGGTGGCGTCGGCGCGGGAGAGCGCCAGAGAGAAAGCGGTGAACGCGCGGCGAAGCGCGGCGGTGCCGGAGCTTGGCGAGTACGGAATCCCCAGCGCCTCGGCGGTGCGCTGCTCCTGCGCCTCCGCATCGTCGGCCCGCTTGCGGATCGCGGTCTCGATCTTGCGCAGGGTGTCGAGGTGCGGCGTGTGCATCGTCAGGGCGAAGCGCAGGGCGAGCTCCTGAAGGTTCTCGGAGGTGCCGGCGTAGCGGCGCACGAAGCTTTCGAGGTCACCCAACTCCTCAAGCGCGACAGGGTCGGCGGAGTCGATGGCGGCCTGTTTGGCTTCCAGGTAGTCGCGCCGGGCGGCGGTGGTGTTGTATTCATCGCACCGCTTCGACAGCTCGGCGTGTTTCTTCACGGTGGCGCGAATGGCGGAGATCTCGGCCTTGGTCACTCCGGCGTCGGCCGGGGAAAGTAGTTTGCGAAGGTCTCGTTGGAGCATGGCCCAATCCTGCACCTCGTCTTCCAGGGGGCAAAGATTGCGTCGCGACAACGTTGCGACATCTTCCGCCCACACCCACACGTTGCGCAGATTCACGCGACGCACCCGCACAAACCCGCGGCGCGCGGCCCGCTCAATCGTGCGGATGCTCAAGTGAAAGTCGGTGGCGGCTTCCTTCGGCTTCACCCAGCCGGTTGCGGTGGTGGGGGTCATGCGGCAACGATTCGCTCGCGGACGGCCCGCAGCTCGACCGCGGCGGCATCTGGCGCCATGCCAGCGAGCCGTGCGGCAAGTTCGTCGTTCAACTCGCGCCGGACCGCGGCGGCGATCTCCCGGCCGACGAAACGCTTCCCGGGCGTCACCTTGGCGGCGAGCCCGACGATGTCGCGGCGCATCCGCTCGACCATGTTTCGCCGGAGCCGCGGGGGTGAGTCCGACCAGTTGAGAATGCCGTATGCCACCTCCTCGTTGACCTCGACGGTGTTCGCGCCGAGGAAGTCGACGAGGGCGGCGGCATCGATCCGGCCATGAGTGAAGGCCATGCACCCGCATTGACGGGCGGCCTTGAGAAAGACCGAGTCCAGCTTGAGAGCGGCGGCGGCCTGTTTGATCGAGTCGAATTTCAGGGTTTGCATGTCTTGGGGGGGGTGGTCGGGAAAAGTTTCAATTTTACATTTGTAGGAACGAAACGCCGCCTTGCGGACCCAACAATGCATGATTCGGAGTCGTAGGTTCCCTGCCCCACCCCAGCCCGCCCTGGTCGCGGTCGGACGGGCGGCACAACTCCCGGCGCTCGAGCCACCCGCAGAGCCGCACGGCACAACGGCACAATCTTTAGATGTGCCGGTGCCGCTGCCGGTGGCCGGCACAAGTAGTTCTGCCGAGTTCTGCCGATTGTGCCGGGTCATGCTGCCTTCCTCTCTTCCGCGGTGTGGTAGTAGCAACCAGACGAGAGGCGGACGGCGCCAGAGCTGACGAGTTCGTCACGCTTGCGGCGGAAGGTCCGGTCGTTCCATCCCAGAGCCTTCTGCCACTCTGCCGAGGTCATGCCGTCGCGTAGATCCTCGAGGGCCTTGGTGCGTGGGTGTGCATCGGCGCGGCCGGTCTTCTTTAGCCGGGTCGGGTCGAGTGTGTTGTCGGCGATCCATGCCGGGAACTCCCAGCGCACAACGCGAGGCGGCACAGGGGCGAAGGCACGCAAAACGAAGTCCAGTGTCATCGCCCCTTCCTCTTCGTGCGGCGTGAGGGCAAGGAAGACGTCGGGCCAACGAGCGAACACACCGCCGCCAGAGGCGCGATCGATGGCGTTCTTGCTCCCGGCGTCGCCCTTGGCGAAGTGGTGGGCAATGGCGAGGGCAGAGCCGCAGGCGCTTGTCATGGCCTCGAGCTTGGCGAGGAGCGCGCCCTGGCTGTCGTTGCTGTTCTCCTCGGCGCCGGAGGTGGCGCTTACCTTGTAGTGCGGATCGATTATGACGAGCCCCACGCCGTCCTTGGCGATGCGGCGCGGGATCTCGCGCTCGAGGTCGTCGACGGTGACGACGAAGCCGCGGAGGTTCCACAGGTGGAAGGCGTCCGGCGGCTCAATGCCACGACGCACACAGAGGGCGCGCACGCGCTGTTCTGCCACGAACTCCGGCACCTCAAGGTTGAGATACAGGACAGGCGCCTTGGCGGTCTTGAAGCCCAGCCAATCGGTGCCAGTGGAGACGGCGAGCCCGAGGTCGAGCATCGTCCACGTCTTCGCGGCCTTCGATGGGCCGGCCAGGAGCATCGTCCCGCCCTGATAGAGCGCCCCATCGATAAGGATGGGCGGCGTCGGGGGCGGCGTGGCGCAGAGACAGGCGGCAGATACCGGCGCCGGCCATGCGCCGGCAATTGTGCCGCCGGGGCGTTCAAGCGCGCGAATGAGGTCGGCTTGTATCGTCGCCGTGCCCTCCCCGTTGGTTGCGGACTCCGTGAGGCGCTTGCCGAGCTCGGCGAGTTGGCGCCGGTGCCGGCACTCACGCAAGGATCGGAGGCTGTCGCCGAAGTATGCGGAGGTCGGCGCCTCATTGGATAGCGCCTCCAGGTCGAAGAGGTTCAGCCCGGACTTCGCCCTGACACTCTCCACCCCCACCCGCTTGCCCTCGGCGTGCAGCGTGTTGGCGCAGGTGAACACAATCCGCGCAGTCGGATCGGCGTTGAAGTGCTCGGGGGTGAGATCGGCGGCGCGTGACCAATCGACGCCACTCTCGAGGTCCTCGCAGTTGAGCAACCAACCGGCGACGATGCGCTCGGCACGTCTATCGGCGATCATTCGTCACCACCCTTCAACTCGTCCTTGAGTTGCGCCAGCTTCCGCCGCTGGCGTTCTCGATCCTCGGCGTCCTGCTGGACTAGTTCGCCCGCCGTCTTCGGCTCGGCGCGCTCCGGTGTGAAGCGGCGCGGCACGGCGAGATCGAGCTGTCGCTCGTGGTTGAGGTCATCGAAGGACACGTTCACCTCCCCTAAGCTCGAAGGGGTCGATGCGGACGCGACGTGAGCGGCGACGGCCGGCGAGAATGTCGGCAACCAGGCGGCGCGTGCTGGCGCTCTGGCGGCAAGCGCGACGATTGCGGGACTTCACAGAACCACCACCTTCCCGACGCGCCGGCTACGGATGAAGGCGTCGATGGCCTGCGGTTCGAAACGGTAGCTTCGCTTCCCGAGGCGAACGAAGGGAACGGCGTTGCGGTGGACGAACTGCCAGAACGCGCTGGGGTCCGTGTGGCCGGTGAGCGGCATCACTTGTGCCGCCTTGAGGAGTGGCGCCCCGGCGAGTGGCGCTGTGTTGCTCGTGTTGTTCACGAGCGCACTTAGTTAACACCAAACGCCGTCTTGTCTAAACACCTACTCGGGGAAAAACCGCATCATTTCCCCCGAGTTGTGCGCCTGCGCTCAAGCTTAATCGCATCCTCGGCTGTGTGTGTCTCACACCTGCCACCAAACCGCTTTACCGTGGCCGCCGCGACTTCGCCCGCAGTCGGTGGAGATTCCTTCATCATCCTTGCCTCGAAGTGCATCTGGCGCGCCATCCATCGCGCACGCGCCAAGGGTTGGCGCGCCAGCTTACCCCAGCGGGCGCGAGCAAATGACCAAAATGCGGCGGCCTCATCGGGGTGATTGACAAACAGATACGTAAACTTCAGGGCGAGCTCACGCGATGCACCCGGCCACAAAGAATCCTCCGCTTCCTTCGCTGTGATGGGGCGATCCTCCGGCAACGCGCGGCTGGGAATATCATAGCCCCACGCTTCATTGCACACGCCGCCGCAGAATCCGCCGAGGCGCTCCGGTTTGAGTGTGAATCCTGCCAGCCATCGCACCTTCTCCTCATCCATCGGGTCGTGGAGTTCGCACGCTGGAACGCCGATAGTCTTCGCAAGGGCCGTCAACCACTTCGCACGCCCTTTCTGTATCCATTCATCGGCTATCTCGCGATCTTCGATTTGGCCCCATATCGGCCGGAGCTTCGTTGTTGGCCCCGGCCGCCCCTGCGCGGGTCTTCCTGTTCCATGCTTAGCCATTGGCGGCCTCCTTCATCTTGAGCATCTGCCCGCCTTCCGCGCGCCTCGCCACTTCGTCCGGTGTGAGCGTGAACCACTCCTTGCCCTCGTCCTCGGTGACGAGCTGCCGATAGTGGCGGAAGATCTTTGTCGGCGACGTGCCACAATCCAGCGCGGTGCGGTTGATGTCGCCCGACGATGCCGCGGCGTGGGAAATGAAGCTGTGGCGGAATGCGTTGTCCGGCAGCTCGATCTTGTGCTCGGCGGCGAGGTCGCGCACGCGCTCCACGTCAACGACGGTACGGCAGACGCGGCCCTTGCGGTCGTTGCACAGCAAGAGCCAATCCCGCGCGGCATCGCAGATGGGGACGAGGCGGAACGCCGGGGTGTTGGGCTTGGCGCCGGAAACGCGCAGATGCCCGCCCTTCAAATCCACGTCGTCCCATTGCTGGCGGTGCACCTCGTCACTGCGCATTCCACAGAGGGCGGCGAGCGCCAGCGGCGCGATAAGCTCCGGCTTCTCCGCCCGCACAAGGCCAAGCAACTTCGCCAGCGTGTCTGTCTTTATGATACCGATGCGGTTGGGTTGCTCTCTCGCTTTCTCGACGGCATCGGCCGCGGTCATGGCATCGCGGGGGATGAAGCCGGTTTTCCTCGCCCATCCCCAGAGAGTGCGGAAGCGGGTCAACGCGGTGTTGCGGTAAACGGGGTGCGGGTAGCGCTCTTGAAGCCAAGCCCCGAGCGCCAACGGGGAGATCGTGTCCATGAGCATTCCGCCGAACCGCTCGCGCAAATGCTCTAGTGGCTTGTAGGTCTTCTTCGTCTTCACGCCGCCGGCCTTCTTCGCCTTCAGGAAGCGGTCAATGACATCCCCGAGAACCTGCGGCTCATAACTCGTTCCCTGCCGTGCCGCCCACGCCTCCGCGGCCTGAATGAGCATCCCGCCGGCAAGCTCACGCGCCCGCTTCCACTCCTCGAGCGCGGTGAGGAGCGGCACATCGCCTGCCAGCCGGCGCGCCTCCCTCAACGCATCGGCGTCCTCGATTGTGAGATCGGCTGCGGCATCGACCTTGCCAGCGGCGAGTTGATCCAGCTTGAGCTTGCCCTCGTCCAGTGCCGCCGAAGCGCTGGCGAACTGCTTGGTGTTACGCTTCTCACCGGTGTACCAAACCAGGGTGAAGAGGGTTTGAGCCGGCCGGCCGGTGCGTGCGGGGCGGTTCACCCGGTAAAGCTTCACCGCAACCGACCCACGTTTAAGGACATGCGGAAACTTCATGGCCCGGATTCTGCCACACACCGCCACACACACAAGCACATTCAACCGCACTTTCTTACCTATGAAGCCTAGAGCGAGCGAGGGGCGTTTGGTGCCCACTCTGGGCACCATCAACAAAGAACCCGCTCACAAGGCGGGTTCTTTGCTATCCGGATTTCTTCAGGCGTTTCGCGCTGATAGCCAACACCTAGCGCATCTCGGCCCAACTTTCTTCCGCCAGATTGAACGTTTTCCGGGCTACTGCGTCTCTCCCCGACGCAAGAGAGTATGCTAGGCTAGTACTTCACTAGTTTGTAGTTTGATAAGTCGGCTGAAGCGCCCGGGTAACCGGGCGCTTCAGCCGTTTCTGGAGACCGCGTTTCGCTGCCGCACCGAGCGCATTTTTCTCCCCGAAAATATTCTTCAGGGATTTTGAACGTTCTGCGCACGACCGCGTCTCTCCCTGCGTAACAAGGTTTGCAGGGCTAGTTTCTCATAGCTTGTAGTTTGTTAGTCGGCTGAAGCGCTCGGGTAACCGAGCGCTTCAGCCGTTTCTGGACCCGGCGCCTGAGCAAAGCCCGCGCGCCGAACCTCCGAAAACGCGTTTGCCAGCCTCCGGCTCCGCGCGCTGGCATCGTCGGATGCCTGACTTCCGCGTTTTCTGCACCCCGCCGAGTCGCGAACCGGCGGAGATCCTCCTCGACGAGACCGAGTCCCACCACCTCGTCTCCGTGAATCGTGCCCATGAAGGCGATACCATCGTCGCCTTCGACGGCTCCGGCCACGAGTGGATCTGCGAGCTGGCGTCCATCGGCAAGCGCGAGGCCCGCCTGAAGGTGCGATTCCCGCAGAAGATCAAGCCGCTTCCCTACGCCATCACCCTCGGCCAAGCGCTCCCGAAGGGGAAGTACATGGACGCCATCGTGCGCAAGGCCACCGAGATCGGAGTCGCCGGCATCGTGCCGCTCGTGAGCGAGCGCACCGAGGTCCAGCTCGAGGGCGACCGAGAGGAGAACAAGATCGAGAAATGGCGCACCGCCGCCATCGAGGCCGCCAAACAATGCGGCAACTCATTCCTGCCCACGGTCCAGCCTGTCCAGCGCGCCACGGATTTCATGGAGAACTCCAAGGGCTACGACCTGAAGCTGATCGCCAGCCTCCAGCCCGGCGCCAAGTCGCTCAAATCCGTGCTCACCCGTTTCCGAGAGGAGAAGGGGCGCTTGCCCCAGAAGGTTCTCTGGCTCGTCGGCCCCGAGGGCGACTTCACCCCCGCCGAGATGAGCATCTCGAAGAACACCGGGTTCGAGCCCATCACCCTCGGGCCGCTCGTCCTGCGCTGCGAGACCGCCGCCGTCTACGCCCTGAGCATCCTCAGCTACGAGCTGCAGAACGGCTAACCGCAGCACGTTTATTCTCACCACCGCAGAAACCCCGTGCCACTGACCGGCACGGGGTTTCTCGCATTCAGCATTCCTGCAGATCCCTCTTTGCCGTGGCGAAAACCACGCCCACACCATCGCCACGCTCACTGCGCCCAACTCACGCGGGACCGGCAGAAACGGCGCGTGCAGGCCGGAGGCGATCTGATCCGCGCTAGCGCGATAATCGGCTGCGGCGCAAGAAGCCCGCAGCCGACGAGAAGATCGAGGTGCCGTGCCTATTTCAGGGTGCCGTAACCCTCACCCGGAGGAACTGCCGCGGCTTCGCTGCGAGCGTCGCAGTACTGAGGAACGTGACCGTCTCATAGATGCCAGTGGTGTCGGTCGTCGCGGTGCCGACCTGCACGAGTTGGGCGCCGGCGCTCAACCAGGTCACGAGGTCGTCGGAGATCTCCGCGACGACCCTCGTCCCCTTCGCCCGCTTGGAGGTGCGCGCGAGGTGCTTGTTGCCGGTGCCAGCATCGGTCCAGGTGATCGGCACGAGTGGTGGCTCGCCGAGATTCGGCGCACGACCAAGTTCGTACTCGAGCTGGTTGCTCGATCCGTCGTTGTCGGAATCGGCCGCGGGATCGGGCATGGCCAAGGAGCCGCTCACGTAGTAGTTGCCGATCCAAGCCGCGTACGGCGCCGGCCGGCGAGCACGCGGCGAAACCGCCCCGGGTAGTCGTCGGCAACCCAGCGGCCAGTGCAGACGACCTCCTCGTCGACCAGAATGCGCACATCGCCGCCCTGGAAGAGCGTGATGACGTCGCTGCGCAACCCGGTTTCTGCAGCTACTCCTTCGTGATCGCCGCGCCCGCCGCACGCCGCGCCCCGGCGGCCTTCTCGGGCGCGAGGCCGGCGACTCCCGCCGCGTTCACCCGCGCCGTCACGTCCTCAATCGACTGCAGCACGTTGAGCTCGAGATCGACGCACTTGATCTCCGCCTCGGGCGAGGCGACGTGGAAGCCGTCGCGCAGGTAGTTGTGCTCAGCGCTGGAGAGTGTCTGCAGGTCATCGGAGCCAACGTGGTGGCTGGTGCTGACGAGGCCATCGACCGAGACAAAGGGGCCGGAGCCGCCGCTGTTGAAGCGGACGGAAGCCTTCATGAGTTGGTCGAGCCAGGCGTCGGTGACATCAACGTCGTACTTCGCCTTGAACTGCTCGCGCGGCGAGCGCGGAGAACAGCTACAGGCCCTCGTCGACGCACAGTCCCAGCCACGCCGTCCCGCACACCAGGAACACACCGGCCAGTCGATGAATCTGCATGCGCGGCATGCAGAGCACCTCGCCGGGGCCGCCGCGTTCCAGATTCCAATGACGCGGCTGCACGCTCATCGCGAAGGGATGGCCTTGTTCAAGGTAGGACGACTCGGCCGCACGGGAGAACGACCACCCGCGGCTCGCCCGGAGGGTTCGCACGCGGACAGCACAACCCTCCGTGCAGCTCAGCCTGGCATCGTGAGGGCCACCGGCAGCGGTGCCCTCACGGCATGTGCGGCGGCGTCCAGCGGTAGACCATGACCTTTCCGCCGCCGTTGTCTTCGACCATGATGATCTTCTCGCCGTTGGCGCGGGTGGTCACGTTGATCGGGTTCACAAGGTCCATCGCACCCGAGTTATGCCCGGTCTCGTCACCCGGCACGATCCAGCCGACCTTGTGGCCGTCATGCGCGTCGTAGATCGTCACCTCGCCGCGGACACGGGCATCGAGGCCGTTGTCCATGTAGACGACATAGACGTAATCCTCGTCGGCGGTGAAGCCGTGCGGGATCGTCATGTCGGCCGTCCCCTGGTCGAGATGCACCTCACGTCCGAGGTCGTCATACCCGAGGTTGATCACCGCCGAGCGGATTCGGCGCGCTGGATCACTGAAATGATCGTAGCGATAGATGAACTGGTCATACCACGGGTTGGCAGAAGCGGAGAAGAACATCGTGTCGGATGCGGCCAGGTATTTCAGCCGCAAGGCCAGTCCGTTGCACTCGGTGTAGGGGACGCTCGGCCGCTCGAAAGCCCCCAGCGGGTAACGCGGCACGCCTTCCCCATCGAGACCACCGGGCACAAGTTTGACCATGCCGCCATTGCCTGTCCCGGCGGCATAGGAGCCCAACCCGCCAAACCATATCGTGCCGGAAGAATCGACGTCGACGCAGGTCCCCAACTGGCAGCCGACGGAGAACTCATCGAACTCGCCCTCCTCGGCGCGGCCGTTGCCGTTCTTGTCGAGCCAACGCCAGCGACGGTTGCTGTTGCCGGGGGCGAGAAATTCCCAGACGGGCTGCAGGCCGGGAAAGAGTTGGACCGGCAACATGGTGTCGGAATTCAATCCATTGCTACCGAGCCAGAAAAACGCCGTCGGGATGCCAATCTCGCTGCCCGGCTCGAACCGCACGACATAGATGAAGCCGCCTCCGATATCGGTGCAGAACAGAAACTTTTTCCCCTCGATATAGCGCACCCACGATGTCGACGCCGCCAGCATCAGCCGCACGTCCTGCGGATACCGGAAGGGATCAAGCGTGACCGCCGCGAAGCTCCAGCTCGCGCCCGGCGGCTTCGCGTAGTCCACGACGAAGCGCTTGGCCGGAGTGAAGATCGAGGTGCCGTCGCTCGCGGGATCCGCATCGGCAGTGGTCATGAAATGACCGTTCACCTTCCAGAGGAACTTGCCGGTCGGATCGTAGGCACGGATGTCGGTACCTCCCATCATCAGGCTGCTCATCCCGGTGCAGCCGATGTAGAAATTGCCGAGCGTGTCGTGCGCCACGCCGATCGGGCCCCAGAAACGCTTCTCGCCCCAGGCCCCAGGTACCGGACCGGCGTATACGCCGCCCGTCTCGCCGAAGGTCTCGACGAGCGTCGGCGCCGCGGTGCCGGCGACATTGAAGATCTTTACGTTCTGGTCCGGACCGTTGTCGGTGATCCAGAGGCGCCCCTGCAGGTCGAACGAGACCGCCGTTGGGTCCTCGATCGAGCGGATCGTGCGGCCGTCGCTCAACTCGATATAGGGAGCAGCGGCGCCAGTGGGTGGCGGCGCGAGCCGCAGAACGGGGAACGTCGTCGGCGAAAAGGGGTCGGGCAGACCGACCTTGAGGAAGAAGAACCGTCCGTGGTAATTCTTCACCGAGGCCGTGAGCGTACCGGCCGTGTTCGTCGCCACCCGCGAGTCGAAGGCGGGCAGTCCGGATGAATTCTTTCCGATGCAAACGCCGTTCAGATAGGCCGCCCCGAGATTCGGAGCGTTGCCGAGCCCGGTCTCATCCCACTCATTCGTGGTGATAACCCACGGTTGCCAGTTGGTCGTCCACTGATCCTGGAACACATGGATACCAGTGATGTGGGTACCAGCGTTTCCGTTGTACGCCACCAGATCGGCCCCTTCCGGAGCAAACACCGTCCGCCGTCCGCCGCTATTCGCCACCCAGTGATTCTCGACCGTGAGCTGAAACGGCGTGGGATCGCCGGCGAGTCTCACCCGGTAGAACTTCCGCGGCCCGTTCGCCGCGAGATCGACGACGGTGCGCCGGCCAGCCGCATCCACCGACGCGCTTGTGGTCGTGAGCGGTTGCCAGTCGCCGGCAGCGAGGTTGGTGCAAAACTCCGGCGTGTACGTGCGTCCGGCATAGATCGGGCCGTACGAGAAACTCAGCTGCCCCGGTTGCCCGGCCAAGGAGGCGAACTGCAGGTCGAAATACGGCGGATGGGCGTGCGGCGTGCCGGCGGAAAGCGGGGCGGCCTGCGCGAGCGCGAAGACGGCAAGCGAGGCGAAGAGCCGCACGAGCGCAGGAATGGCTGTCGTCTTCATTTAGGGTTCAGGGTGCCGTAACCCTCACCCGGAGGAACTGCCGCGGCTTCGTGGCGAGTGCTGCCGTGCTGCGGAAGGTGACGGTTTCATAAAGGCCGGTCGCATCGGGCACCGCGGCGCCAACCTGAACGAGTGCGGCGGTCGCGTTGCTCCAGGTGACAAGATCGCCGGAGATCTCTGCAAGAACGCCTACACCCGTCGCACGCTGGAATGTGAGCGCGAGATACTGGCTGCCGGCCACAGTCACTAACGTCGGCGCGAGCGGCGGCTCGGCCACGTCCGGCCGGCGGCCCAGTCCATATTCGACCAAGTTGCCAAGTCCGTCGCCATCGGGATCGGCCGTCGGCGCCGTCTGGGCAGCAGTGCCAGCCGGAAAGTATCCCGCGATCCACTCCGCAAACGACGCCGGCGCCGCCTGCACCACCGCCAAGGAGCTGGTGGCGCTGCCGACGATGGAGACCGTGCGGTGGCTTCGGTTCTCGACCACGACGTGATAGGTGCCGGCATCGGAGGCCGTCGCAGCCTCCACTGTGTAGGTGGACGAGTTCGCGTTGGGGAGAGCCTCAGCGCCTTTGTACCATTGATACAGCAATACGTCGTCGCCGGTGGCGGTGACCGAGAGGCTGAAGGAGGCGCCGGGGCGGAAGAAGGTCCGCGCCGCGGGCTGAGCCGTGATGACCGGCGGATAGACGAGCGAGACCGTCGTGGCCGTGCTGGTGACCGAGCCGCTGTCGTTATACACCCGCACGGTGTAGGCGCCGGCATCGGCCGCAGTGACGTTCTCCTTGCGGAACTCGACGCCGGTCCCGCCTGGGATGGCCACGCCATCGTGGTACCACTGGTATTTGAGGTCTGTGCCCACTGTCACCACGAACAGGTCGAGGTTGCCGTGGTTGAGCGCATAGAAGAGGCGCTGCGGCGGAGTCACGATGACGGGACCGGTGGCGCCCGGTCCGGTGGTGCTGGGATAGGAGCCCAGAGCGGGCGGCGTCCAGCGGTAGACCATCACCTTGCCGCTGCCATCGTCCTCGACACAGATCACGCGGGTACCATCGGCCTGCTCGGAAACTTGGACGCCGATCGTGAGATCGGAGCCGGCGCAGGCGAAGTTGGTGTCGGCGTTGGGGACGATCCAGCCGACCTTGTGACCGTCCTGCAGGCTGTACACGGTGACCTCGCCGCGCACGCGCACATCGGGCCCGATGTCGAGGCAGACGACATAGAGGTAGTCCTTGTCGGCGGCGAAAGTCATGGGGAGCACCATCGACGCCGTGCCCTGGTCGAGGTGAATTTCCCAGGCGCCAGCGTTGTCGTAACCGATATCGAACACACAGCGCCGGGTCGGCGTGGCCGACTTCCGATAGCCATCGATCACGTAGATGCGGCGCGTGTAGTACGGATCGAAGCCGACCCCGAGGATCAGCGTGTCGGTCTCGGGCAGGTAGCGCAGGCGCGTGGCGCTGCGCGAGATCTCATGGTCGACCGGCAGGAACACCTCCTCACCGACACTGAGGTGCTCGACCTTGGCGCCGTCGTACTGCGGCACGCCGTTCGTATCGAGGCCGAGGCATGGCATGACCCAGCTGCCGCCCATCCCCGGGCCCCAGTGTTCCGTGTACTTGCCCTGGCCACCCGACATCCAGATGTTGCCGTCGGCATCGACGTCATAACCTTCCGAGTACGGGTTGGCCACCCGGAAGCCGGAGAACTCGCCGGCGTCGGGCGCACCGTTGCCGTTCTTGTCGAGCCACATGACGTTGCCTTCGATGTTGTCGGGGCGAACGCTGCTGCCCCAGTCCGCGCCCTGGCCGTTGTCGTAGAGGTAGATGAGCCCCGCGGGGATCGCGATTTCCGAGTCCTCTTCGAAGCGGAAGATACCCAGATATCCGCTGTACATGCTAGTGCAGTACAGGAACTTCTTGCCGTTGATGCGCCGCACGAAGGCCGTCTCGAACGGCATCGACAGACGGGGGTCCTGCGGAAACCGGAACGGGTCGAGGCTGACGCCGGATATCTTCCAGCCCTGGTCCGTCGGTTTCGTGTAGTCCATCGTGTAGTGCAGCGCCGCGTGGTAGAGCTCGGTGCCGTTGCTGGCCGGGTCGAAGTCGGCCACATGGACGAAGGAGCCGATCGCCTGCGAGGTCATGGCCGCGGTCGTGAGTCTCTTCGCCAAGGTGGAGCTGTCGGTGCTCGTAAACCAGCGGATGTCGGTGCCGCCTTGGACCTGACCGGGGATGCCGCTGCAACCAACGATGATCTGGCCGTTGTCGGGGAAGCAAACGCCGCGCAGCCCCCAGAAACGCTTCGGCCCCCACGCGCCCGGCCGCGGTCCGGCAAAGACTCCGCCCGTCTCGCCGAAGGTGGTCTTGAGCACCGACGCGCCGCTGGCGGGCACCTCGAAGATCTTGAAGTTCTGATCCGGACCGTTGTCGGCCACCCACAGGTTGCCGGCGGTGTCGAAGGCGACGTGGGTCGGGTACGCGACCGTTTTGATCGTGCGGCCGTCGCTCAGCGCCACGAAGGGCAGGTTGTCCTGGAAGTCGGTGAGCGGGCAGCCCTGGTCCTCCAGGTTCTGCTGCACGATGTCCCGCCGCTGCTGCGGCGTCGTGTTCGGGTCCCATTGGTTGTGGTTGGTGTCGAGGACGTGCGGGCGGGCGATGGTGGCCGTGAGGCCGTCGCTGCTGCGAGTCGTCGTGTCGAATACCATGTTCTTGTTGAAGAACTCTCCTTTACTGACGCGCTTTCCCTGAGAGTAGGCGCCATCGCCCCAGTTGGTCTCGTCCCAATAGCTCTTGGTGATCACCAGCGGTGCGTACTGCTCGAACTGCCAGTTCAGCTGCGAGGCGTTGAGCACGCCGAAATCGATCACGAAGTTGCTGATAGTGTTGTCGTTCGCGCCGTGCCCGCCCTTGCCCCCCGTGTTGCCCGCCCAGAAGTTGTCGTAGGTAAGCAGCGCCGGAGGAGTAGGCGTGTCTGCATACGACGCCCTCGCGACAAGACCGAGCGCGAGGATACTGCCGCGAGCGAAGGCCCGAAGCGCAGCCGTTTTCAGGAGTTTGAGGCGCGTGTGTGGATACCGCATTTGCGGATTCGGAAACTCGGCACAGCGAACCGCAACCCATCCGGTGACTCTGCCTGCATCTTTACCAATTTGAGAAACGCTCGGCCCCGCCGGCTACAAGCGGCGTGCCCGATACGATGAATACCGTTCATCCTGCCAGACTCGGCCGATCCGCACTCCCTGCAGCCCGCACCATCACGGACTCGTCACACGCACGCGCAAGAACTGCCGCGGCTTCTCGTCGAGCGCCGTCGTGCTGCGAAAGGTCACCGTCTCGGAAAGGCCCGAGGCGTCCGGCACCGCGGCGCCGACCTGGACGAGCACGCCGGGCGCGCTGCTCCACGTGACGAGGTCCTCGGAGATCTCGGCGACGACCGATACGCCAAGCGCCCGCGTGAACGTGAGCGCGGCATATTGGTCTCCACCCACGGTCACGAGCGTCGGCGCAAGCGCCTGCTCGACGAGGTCGGGCCGGCGAGCCAGGCCGTATTCGAGCAGGTTGCTCAGTCCGTCGCCATCGGGATCGGCGGCCGCGCCGACGATGGCCGCGTCGCCGCCGGCGCCCGGGAAGTAACCGGCGATCCAGCTCGCGAACGTCGGCGCTTGCTCGGGCACGAACTCGATCCAGTTGCAGTCGAAGCCGCCGGTGTTGCAGTCGAGCTGCAACAGGTCCGTGCCGGCGGAGAGCGCGACACCCGGCACGTCGAGATCCACGAAGGTGTCCCAGCTACCGGTGGCTGGCACCGTGAGCGGACCGGCCACCACGGCGCCCTTCCAGCGCAACGAGATCGCACCGGTCGAGGCGGCGTCGGAGCCATTGGCGACCCGCAGGCGGACATTGTAGATCCCCGTGACCGGCACCGTCAGAGTGTAGCGCAACCACTCGCCCGGCTCCACGTAACCGATTTTCAACCCCGGGAAGTCCGTCCCTGGCTCAATCGCCACGATGTCGACATCGTGGGCGCTGCCATCGGTACGCACCGTCGTGAGCCCCTGGCGATCATCGGTATCGTGGGACGCCACGCCCTCGCCGCCCTCGTCGTAGTACTCCGCTTCGAGGCGCAACGTGCCGGCGCCGACTGCCCACGGCGCGCCGCCGTTGCCAAAAGTCCCGGCGGTGCCGACGACGACCGACGCCGTGCCGGTGGCCGTCTGCGCGTCGTTACCGTAGGCGGTGGCGGTGATCGTCTTGCGGCCAAGCGACGCAGTCGTCCACGCGCGCTTCCAAGTGCCGCTCGCAGAGTCGTAGGTTGCGTTGCCGATGACCGCCCCATCGAGAGTGAACGTCACACGGTCGATCGGGTGCCCAGTTCCGGGCACCACCATGGCCGCGAGCATGATCGTGGTCCCGGGCGCGGGCACGACCGCCGGCGTCGCCGTGACCGCCGTGATCTGGGGCGCGGTGCTCGTGACGCTGCAGTTGATCATGATGGTGTCGGTGCCTCCGTGACCGTCGGACACCTTCACGATGAAGGAGTCGGTGCCGAGATAGCCGCTCGCCGGCGTGTACCGCGCCAGTCCCGCGGTGCCGACCGTCGCGGTGCCGTGTGCCGGAGCCGTGGTGACGCTCCACGTGAGCGTGTCGCCCGAGTCGGCATCGGTGGCGGCGAGTTGCACGGTGCCGGCGGTGTTGCGCGAGCAGGCCAGGGCGGCCGGCTTCGCCGTGGTGATCGTCGGGGCGTGGTTGCCGGTCATGCCGACAGTGACCGTGAGGTCCGACGAGGTCGTGGCAGCGCCGTCGGTGGCGGTCAGCCGCAACACGTAGGTGCCGCCGGCATTGAAGGTCGCAGCGGAGTTCACCCAGGTCGGATGGGCAACCGCGGCCGTGGCGGGCCCGCTAACCTGCGTCCACCGCTGGGTGGTGCGAAACTCCGGATAGCCGTCGTCGCTCACCGCACCCGGCAGGTCGATGGTGGCCCCGAGCGCTATATTCAGAGCGTCGCCAGCGGAGACCTGCGGAGCCTGATTCTCGGCGGCGGGAACGACCGTGACCCTCACCATCGCCTCGGTGCTATCGAGTGCGCCGTCGCTCGCCGTCACGCCGAGCAGCACCGTACCGGCCGAGTTGAACGTCACGGTCGGCGTGCGGGAATGCACATCGGAAAAGGTCGGTTCCTGGCCCAGCATCTTGTACCAATTCACCGTGGGCGTACCGCCCGGCCGGCCGTCGTCCGCCACCGCCACCTCCATCTTCATCGGATGGCCGGCCATCACCTTCCGATCGGAAGCCGCCACCTGCGGGGGCGTGTTGCCGGAACCGTCGGTCACGATGACCCGCCGCCACGCGTAGGATCCATACTGGCCGTCGTGACCGACCGCGCGGATATCGTACATCCCGGCCGCCGGGAACGTCACCGTGGTCTGCGTCGCCGTCGTCGTGGTGAATGTCGCACGCGCCGGTCCGTTGAGCTGCTGCCACTCGACGGCGAGGCCGCCGCCCGGCATGCCGTCGCCCTCGACGGTGCAGACCAGCGGCAGCGGCTGGTTGGTGAACGCCGAGAGGGTCTCTCCCGTCCACCAGTTCCCGCCCAGGCCCACGCTCGGCGACGCGTGAACGCGCACGCCGGGCTGCAACTGGAACTCGCGGACGTAGTCCACGTACATCTTCAGGTTGGTGATCGGCGAGTCCGCCGCCCCGTCGAACGCGAGGTTGAGGCGCAACGCCTGCCGGATGGTGGACAGCTCGCTGCGCACGGCCGGCGTGAGGTCGGTGGAGGAATAGCACACGTCATCGTAGAAATAGCGGATCTCCTCGGCATCCCACTCCATGGCATAGATGTGCCAGTCGGCGCTGGGATCGGGGCACGGATAGTAGTTCATCTCCCAGACGTGCCGATCCCAGGGATTGGCCCCCGCACGCGACTCGTCGTCCCAATGGGAGGTGCCGGCGATCACGAACGGCATCGCCAGATTCTGATTCTCCTGGCTTCCCCAAAACTCCATGACGTCGATCTCACCGCACGCCGGCCAATACTGCTGATTGCCGGTGGTCCACAGCGCCGGCCACGATCCCGATCCAATCGGCAGCTTCGCGCGGAACTCGATGCGACCGAAGAGAAAGTCCTTCTTCTCCGGATTGCTGTAGATGAAACCGGACGTGTACCCGCCGTGTCCCTCGTAGCTGCCCTGCCAGTCGGAGGCGCCGGGCGGGATGGCGTTGTCCTTGCGCAACTCGAGGATGAGCGCGCCGCCCTCGACGCGGACGTTCTCCGGCCGGTCGGTGTAGTACTGCTGCTCCTGCGCGTTGTTCCGGCTGGCGAGCTGGTACGACCACACGTTCGGATCCGGCGCGCCATCGACGTTGAACTCCTCCGCCCACACCGGCGCGCCCCAATGCGGAATGAGCTTCCCGGAGCCGACCGGTTCGGCGGCGTGGGCGAGCGCGGTCAGAACGACGAATGCCGGCACGAGCCATTAAGGTAGGACCGCCGGTTGCCCGGCGGGCCCCTCGCTGATCCCGGCGTGCGGTATTCCCGCACCGGGCTCGTCCAAAGAGCGCGCACACGGATTATCGGGGATGGTCGTCACAGGGCGAGGCTGGGTTGGTGGTGGAGGGGCGGCTCGACGATGCGCGGCAGGGGCAGCCCGAGGGCCGACCACATCTGCGCGAACGTCGTCCAGTTGTAGCTGCGGCGCTGGCTGCGCCGGTTCAACCATTTGAAGACAAGCCGCTTCGCCCGCAACCAATACGTTTGCAGGCTGTGCGAGTTGCCGATCACCCCGTAGTAGTTCCAGTGTCCTTGGAACTTGGCGGCGAGCCCCTCGCCCAGCCAGCGCAGCCGGCGGTTGCGGTTGTCCCGCAGCCATTCCTTCAGCGCCGAGAGCGAGGCCCGGAACTTCTTCTTGCTCGTCCGCCGCTTGACCGTGCGGAACTCCCGCCGGGTCTTCGCCCAGTAGAAGTCGAACCCGAGGAACGCGAACACACCGCTGCCGGAGTCCTTGCGGTGGAACCGCACGATCCCGCTCTTGGCCTCGGCGAGCTTCAGGCCGAACTTGGCCAGCCGCCCGCGCAGGGCTTCGATGTAGCGGCGTGCGTCGTCCTCCCGCTCGAAGCCGCCGACGAAGTCGTCGGCGTAGCGCAGGTAGACGAGCTGCCCGCCGCAGGTGCGGCGGACGCTCCGCAGTGTCCATAGGTCCAGCACGTAGTGCAGGTAGATGTTCGCCAGGACCGGCGAGACGATTCCTCCCTGCGGCGTGCCCGTGGTCGGGTGCAGCACGCGGCCGTCCTCCTCGAGGATTCCGGCCTTGAGCCATTTGCGGACCAGCCGGATGAACCCGCGGTCGGCCACGCGTTGCTCCAGCATCCGGATCAGCCAGTCGTGGTCGAGGTGGTCGAAGAAGCCTTCGATGTCCGCCTCGACGATCCAGCCGATGCGCCCGTGGAAGAGCGCGGATTGGAGGTGTTGCGTGGCCAGTCGGGGTGCCCGGCCGGAGCGGTAGCCCCAGCTTTCGTCCACGAAGTCGGCCTCGTAGATGGCCGACAGGATCTTCGCCGCGGCCAACTGCACCAGCTTGTCCTCGACGATCGGGATGCCCAGCGGGCGTTGTTTGCCGCCCGGTTTTGGGATGTACCGCCGTCGCACCAACCGCGCCCGATAGGTTTGATCCTTCAGGCGCGCCAACAGATCCGCCAGCCGCTCGTCCAACTGCTCGGCGTAGGCTGCGACATCGAGGCCATCCACTCCGGGGGCGGCCGCGCGACGCAGTTGACCGAAGCATTCGTGGAGCATCGGCAGATCGATCATCCGATACAGGCTGCGGAACCGATGCTTCGGGTCCTCAGCCGCTTTCCGTTTCAGTGCCAGCAGGGAGCGTGACACGCTTTGAGGGGACGCTTTCCATGCCCCCGCGTGAGTGCTGTGCCGGCGTTGCTCTTCGGCCCGCCCCTTCGCCTTGTGATCGGCGCTACCGTCGCGGACTACTATGGGCGGGTCTGACTCCCGCAGTCGCGTCGCTGCATCCTTGTTTTGGTTGGATGCCGCTACCCCGTCGCCGGGGACAACCGCGGGCCTCCCGAGTTCAAGTTCGCTTCCTTGCACGCATGCCACGGTCTTGGTGGACCCCGACGGACCTCCGGAGACTTGCCTTGGCGTCTCCTTCGCACCGGCTTCCGTCACGTTCAAGACGTCGCCGTCCGCATCTCCAACCTGTTTACGGGGCTGTATCAACCTTCGGGGGAGTGCGAGTCCCCCTGCGGCCTGCGGGCTTCCCTGTGTACGCTTCGTCGCTGTCGTTTCACCTGGCGGAGTGGTTACCGCTGCGGCCATCACGATGTGCCTGTCTTCTTTCGCAGGTTTAGCTGGCAGGCGACGCAACACTCGGTCCTTTCTACGGGCTAGGTTTTGAAAGACCCGGTCTTTCACCGGGCAGGAAGCGCCTCGCTTTGCTCGGCGCACGGACGATTGCGTTGAGGCGACCGGATATGATGCCGGATGAGATGAAATCGTCGCGGGTCTTCATTGCAAAAGGGCGTCTAGGTTGAGTCACGGCGCAGGGATAATCCGGACACGGTAGAAACGGCGTGCGCCGCTCGCGGAGAGGTCGGTGATCGTGCGTTGCGTGCCGGCATCGACTTGAGTGAACGCCGTCAGCCGCATCCAGTTCCCGGAGGCGAGGTCGGTGCAGAACTCCGGCGTGTACGTCCATCCGCTCCGCACCGGGCCGAACTCGAGCTGGAACTGCCCGCCCTGCCCCACCACGGGCGCGATCGAGACCTTGAAATCAGCCGGCAACACCACCGGCGTCGCGCTCCCACCGCCTGCCACGCTATCGATCTGCACCCACAGCAGCGCCGAGTCCCAGCTATTCACCGCGCCAACCGAATCAACGGTGAGCCGCACGAAGTTCGTCCCGGCCGGAAGCGCCGCCACGCCGCCGTCGTAGATGTGCCAGGGACTGACCAGCCCGACGCTCTCGCCGAAGGTTGCGACCGCCGCAAACACGATACCATCGGGCGACGCCTCGACGGTGACCGCGCCCGGCTGGCCGTCGGTGAGCGCGTAGCTGAGCCACACCGCCGTCGCATCCGCCACGCGCCAGGTGGCCGAGCCGTTGGCCGCGGTGCCGTTCGGTATCATCCGCGTGGTATCGCCGTACGGCTGGATGGCGCTCCTGTCGCCCGGTTCGAGGCGCACGACCTGCACGCGCTCCGGCGGCGCGGCGGTGCCGCACTCGTCGGTGACGACCAGCTCCGTCCCGGCGGCGATGACTTTCACGTTCAGCGCCGCCGAAAGCGCGCCGACCTTGCCCTTGTTGTCCGTCGCCCGGCAGGTGAGCGCGTAGGTGCCGGCCGCGGCCGGCGTCCACACCACACCCCAGCCGCTTCCGGAGATCGTGCCCGAGCCGAGCGCGGTGCCGTTGGCGAAATACTTCACCGCGCTGATCAACCCATCCGGGTCGACAGCGGTCGCGCGCAGCGTCACGGGCTTGCCCGCCACGAGCGGCCCAGTGGGTAGCTCGACCGCGGCGCTCGGGGCGCCGTTGACCGAGCCGACACTGAGATCGAGCCGGCGCGAAGCCGCTCCGCCTCGCCCGTCCTCCACCCTCACGACGCAGAAGTGTCCGCTGCCGTAGTTGAACGGCGCGGTGTAGGTCACGAGGCCGCTGGCGCTCACCGTCGCCGTACCGTACTCGGGCGGCGTGGCGATCGACCACGTGAGTGCATCGCCGTCCACGTCGGAGGCGGCGAGTTGCCTGGTGCCGGTCCCGCTCGCGGCGCAGGTGAGCGTCACGGGCTCGGTCGTGGTGATCACGGGCGCGGTGTTGCCGGCCACGGGCGCCGGGCCGATCTCGAACCAGTTGAGCCGGATGCCCCAATCGCTGAACGAGAGCTCGAGCGTGCCGGTGCCGGCCGTCAGATCTGCGCCGGTCTCGAACGGCACGTAGCCGTTCCAGGTATTCGTCCGCGGCGAGATTGTCACCGAACCAACCTCGGTGCCATTCCACTTCGCGATGATGCGGGGGCCCTTTTCGTTGCCTTCGTCTTTGCCATTGGTCGCGGCGAAGCGCAGGGTGTAGCGGCCGGTTGCAGGCACCTTGACCGTGTAGCGCATCCAATCGCCCGGATCGATGCTCTGCACTGCCGGCCCGGACGGGCGTACCGTGACCTTCGCCACCAAATCGTACTCCGCCTCGGTCCAACTGATGTCGACCTCGTCGGTCGTGCCGCCGTTGCGCATCGGGCAGTCGCCGATGAACGAGTTGCCGTCGTGGTAGGCGGCTCCCGCGCCACCCTCGTCGAAATGCTCCGCCTCGATGCGCAACGTCCCCGCGGCCGGCACCGTCCACGGCTGACCGCCGTTGCCAAAGGTGCCGGTGGAGCCGACGTTGAGGTAACCCTTGCCGGTGCGAGTCGCTCCGGTGCTGTCAGTCGCCGTCGCCACAATCTCGACTCGCCCCTTCTTCGCCGCGGTGTAGCTCCGCGTCCACAGGCCGGTCGAGGTGCTGTACGTCGCGTTGCCGACGCTGGAGCCGCCAGCCGTGAACGCGACCTTCGTGATGGTCCGTCCGGGGACTGCCGCGACCGAAGCGGACAAGGTGGTCGCAGCTCCGGTCGCCTTCACCCCCGCCGGCGAGCAACTCACCGCCGGTTCGGGCGTCGCACGAAGCGCGGCGATAAAATCGGCCGCGGTCATGCCCGTCGGCGGCAGGAGGTACTGGGGCCGATCCTCGAGGGCGAAGGCGCCGTCCGCGGTCGTCACGGTGTTGCCGTAGACATCCAGCACGCGGGCGTCCGCGAGCGACGCCGGCAACTGCATCATCACCGGCGGGCCGGAGCGAAACTGCCAGCAGGCTGCCGCCGGGGTCCCGTCACGGCGCACGTAGACATAGCAGATCGCACCCACACCGATCCTGATCTTGCCGCCAGTCGCGGGCTTCGCCCCTTCCAGCAGACGGGCGAACGCGTTGTACGCGACGAAATTGGCCGAAGGATTCCAGCGCGAGAGCGTGACGGCGTCCTTGAAGCCGGGATTGAGCGTCCGCCGCCACAACGCCTCGTCGATGATGCTGCACGATTGCGCGAGGCCTTCGCCGAGATCGGTCAGGATGCGGGCCGCGACATGGCGGGGGCGCACATTCACATAGCGGGGATCCTCCACATTGCCGAGGTGGTACACCTCGGTGTTCCAGATCGGCACGCCGGTACGCTTCTTGTCGTTGGCGGCGCGGATCTGGGCGATCAACTCGTCGGCCGGCAGGAACGAGGCGAGGCTCCGCGCGCCATAGGGATGAAACGAGACGGTATCCGCGTAGTTGAGTCCGCCTGCGTTCACGCAGGCCGTCACCCACGGGAGAGTGGTGTTGTTCTCCTTGTCGCCGGTCGGGCAGAAGCCGACCACGCGCGCGTTCGGGTCGGCCGCGCGCAATTCCTCGGCGGCCGACTTGAGGTAGGCCACGTACTTCGTCGCACCGCCGGGAAACCAGCCGTTGGGCTCGTTGAGCACCTCCCAATGCGTGATCCGATCCTTGTACCGGTCGGCGAGATGGCGGACATGCGTGCGCCAGACCGCATCGGGCGGCAGGAAGGTGTTGCCCGACTTCGTGCTCACATCCAGCAGCCACTTCGGCCAGCCGTAGGCGTCCGCGATCCACGCGTTGCCAAGCACCGGCACCCCCGAGATGCCGTGGGCGTAGAGCTTGTTCACGACAACGTCGCCGTAGCTGTCCTTGTAGGTACCCTGCGGATTCTCGCAGGTTTTCCAGTTGAGCGCCTCGCCGTTGTCGAGGAACCGCATCATGCGTCCGCCCATCTTGGCGTAGAGGTCGAGAAAGTCGTCGGGCGAGGCATTGCGCCCCAGCAGGGTCGTGAGCGGCCCCTCGCCATTGCCGAGCCCGTTGTTCGTTCCAACGCAGAACGTCGTGTCGAGGTTCACGTGCGCCTCCTGCGCCACATACTTGCCGACGGTCGCAAACCACGCGGGCAGCACATCGGTGGTGGCGTCGAACTGCGCCACGGGCGTGAGCGTCGCGCAGGCGAACCGGTCCAGCGGCATCGAGAACGCGATCTCGCGGCGCTCGCCCGGCTGCAACATCAGGTCGTAGGCACCCACCGCGCGCGGCGCGGCGCCGTCGTCCTCGCTGAGCAACAGCTTCACGCTGCCGTGGACCACGCGCGCCGTGGTGTTGCGCGCGATGAGGTTGGCCGTCACCGGGCCGTCGCCTTCGACGAAGAGATCCCTGGTCGCCGCGGCCGCGATCTCCACCTCCGCCGAGGGGACGAACGCGGTCGCATCGCCCTCGACCAACTGGATGTCGTCGAGCCAGACCGTGCCGGTCGTGCCAGAGTTGAGCCGGATATACACCGCCCGACTCGATAACTGGCTGCCGCTCGGCGGATTCGGGTCGCCCGGAATCTTCAAAGCCGGAGTCGTGAACGAGACCGAATAGCGCTGCCAGCTCTGGCCGACGCTGAACGGAGCACCGTTGTCCCCATTGTAGTCGTCGCACACGATCAAGGCCTGCACCGTGATCGCGGCGACATCGCTCTTCGCGCTGAGCGAGAAGGTGTAGGTGGTGGCCGGTTTGAGCTTCACGCCTCGCAGGAAGAGCTGGCTGAACTCGGCGTACTTGTTCGGGTAGCGGAGCGAGCACGAGCCGGAGGCCTTCGTGGTCGTGTCGATCGACACCCCCTCGAAAACGTAGTTCGGATTCGTACTCGGCCGGAGGTTCTTCGTCAGCTCGTAGCCGGCGGTGCCGAGCTCAAACCCGCCATTGAAAATCAGGTTATCGGCGGCCGGAGTGGTCGCAGCGCAAGCGCTGGCCAACAGGACAAGGCCAAGGGTCTTCGAGGTGATCATTGGGAGAGGTTCGACTGCTCAGGTCGCCGGTGTGGCGCGGATGCGGTAGAAACGCCGCGCGCCGCTCGCGGAGAGATCGGTGATCGTGCGCTGCGTGCCGGCATCGGCCTGCGTGAACGCCGTCAGCCGCATCCAGTTTCCTGCGGCAAGGTCGGTGCAGAACTCCGGCGTGTACGTCCACCCGCCCTGCACCGGGCCGAAGACGAGCTGGAACTGCCCGCCCTGCCCCGCCACCGGCGCAAGCGAGACCCCGAAGTCGGGCGGAAACGCCTCCGGTGCCGCGCTGCGGAGCTGGACCAGCGCGTCCGCGCTCGTGACTGCATCGATGAAGTTCTTGACCTCCACGGTGTAGGTGCCGGCATCGCTCACCACGGCCGCCGCGATAATCAGGGCCGAAGCGTTCGCACCGGGGATCGCCTGGCCGTCCTTGTACCACTGGTAGAAGAGTTCGGTTCCGGTTGCGGCCACGGAGAGAGCGATCGCGCCCCCGGGGGAGAACTCCGTCCACGCCGTCGGCTGTGTGGTGATGCCGGGCGGGTAAACCAGCGACACCTCCGCTACGGTGCTGGTGAGCGTCCGGTTGTCGTTCCAAACCGTGAGTGTGTAGCGGCCGCTGTCGGCCTCGGTGATGGAGGTCTTGACGAAATTGACGGTGGTTGCTCCGGGAATCGCAACGCCATCCCTATTCCATTGATACCGAAGATCCCGACCGACCACGACCGGATCGATCGCGAGCGTGCGCTGGTAGGCGGGGCGGATGATTCGCGGTGGCGGCGTGACGATCACCGGGTCCGTCGCGTCGCCGTCCGTCGTGCTGGGATGGGCCCCGGCCGGGGCCGTTGGCGTCCAATGGTAGACCATCACTTTGCCGCCGCCGTTGTCCTCAAGGCATATGACGCGGCTGCCGTCGGCGCGTTTCACGACCTGGAGGCCAACGAGCAGATCGGTGGCGCCGCAGGTGAAGTTCGTGTCGGCCGTCGGCTTGAGCCAGCCGACCTCGTGGCCGTCCCGGAGATCGTACACGGTAACCTCGCCGCGCACGTGCTCGTCACGCCCGCCGTCGAGATACGCGACGTACAGGTACTCGGCATCGGCGGCGAGACACGAGGGCAGCGACATCTCCGCAGTGCCCTGGTCGAGGCGGATCGCCCAGGCGCCGTTCTGGTCGTAACCGAGATCGATGAGGCAACGCCGCGTCGGGTTCGGCGCGTGGCGGAATCCGTCGATCACGTACACACGTTGCGGGAAGTAGGAATCGAACCCGGCGGCGAGCAGCAACGTGTCGGTTTCCTTCTGGTAGCGTACGCGAGTCGGGGCGCGCGAGATCTCGTGGTCCAGCGGATCGAGGAGCGCCGGCGGCACGCCCAGCCGGGCCACCTGCGCAGCGTCGTACCGGGGCACGCCGTTGGCGTCGAGACCGAGGCACGGCAACACCCAGATGCCACCGGCCTTCCAATAGCTCGAGTACTCCGACATGCCACCGCCCATCCAGAGATTGCCGTCGGCGTCGACGTCGTAGGCCTTGCTGTACTGGTTCGCGACCTCGAACTCCGAGAACTCCCCGGCTGCCGGGCGCCCGTCGCCGTCGGCATCGACCCACATGTACCGGAGCCTTGGATGCTCAGCGGCCGTCCACGTGGGGTAGAGGCCCTTGGCCCAGTCCTTCCCCTGCCCGTCGTCCAAGAGATAGAAGAAGGCGGCCGGGATCGCGATCTCCGAGCCCTCCTCGAAACGGAAGACCGCCAGGTAGCGCAGGTGCATGCTCGTGCAGAAGAGAAATTTCCGGCCGCCGATCCACCGCACGTAGGCGGTCTCCAGCGGCATGAACAAGCGCGGATCCTCGGGGAAACGGAATGGATCGAGCGTGACCGCCGCATAACTCCAGCTCTCCCCGGGCGGCCGGGTGTAGTCCATCTCATAGCGGACGGCGGAGGCGTAGAGATCCCGGCCGTCGCTCGCCGGATCGAAGTCGGCCACGTGCATGAAGGTGCCGATCGCCTGGTGGTTCATCGTGGTGCCCGTCGGATCGAACCATCGGATGTCGGTGCCGCCCTGCGTCTGGCAGGGGATGCCGCTGCACCCGACGATGATCTGGCCATCGTCGCCAAACCCGACACCGCGCACGCCCCAGAAACGCTTGGGCCCGAGCCGGCCCTTGACCGCTCCGGCGAACACGCCGCCGGTCTCGCCGAAGGTATCCACGCGCACCGGCTCCTCGCCGGCCGTCACGCTGAAGATCTTGAAGTTCTGGTCCGGGCCGTTGTCGGCCACCCAGAGGCGCCCGGTCTTGTCGAACGCGAGGCCGGTTGGATAGGCGACGGACCGGATCGTGCGACCGTCGCTGAGCGCCACATACGGCAGATTGTCGGGATAGTCCGTCAACGGGCAGCCCTGGTCCTCCAGGTTCTGCTGGGCGGCATCGAGGGCGCGAGGATGGGCTATCGTCGCCGTCACGCCGTTGGCCGTGGTGGAATCCCAGGCGATCTTCGCCTGGAAATACTCCCCCTTCGAAACCCGCGCGCCCTTCGAGTACGCGCCGTCGGCCCAGCGTGTCTCGTCCCAGTAACTCCTGGTGATCACCAGCGGTATGTGAGGTGCCATCTGCCAGTCGACCTGCCCCGCGTTCAACACGCCGATATCGACGACGAAGTTGCTGATGACATTCCCGTTGGCGTCGACTCCGCCCCGGCCGCCGGTGTTGCCGGCCCAGTGGTTGGTGTAGTCGAGCAATACCGGCGGGGGCGGAACGTCAGCCGCGCGCGCGCCGATCAGCGGCACGGAGGCGGCCAACAGGAGCGCGAGGACGCGCTGGAGCGTCGGGCGGAAGGGGGTGTTCATTGCGTGGGGAGGACGCGAATGCGGTAGAACCGGCGCGCGCCCGTCACCCCGAGATCGGTGATCGTGCGCTGCGTGCCGGCATCGGCCTGCGTGAACGCCGTGAGCCGCACCCAGTCCCCTGCAGCCAGGTCAGTGCAGAACTCCGGCGTGTAGGTCCAGCCGCTCTGCACCGGGCCGAAGACGATCTGGAACTGGCCGCCCTGCCCGGCAACGGGCGCGAGCGAGACCTTGAAGTTGGCAGGCAACGTCACCGGCGCCGCCCTGCCGCCGCCGGCCACGCTGTCGATCTGCACCCAGAGCAGCGCCGCGTCCCAGTTGCGGCTGGCACCGACGGCCCCGAGCTTGAGCCGCACGAAGTTCGTCCCGGAGGGCAACGCCGTCGCCGCGCCATCGTAGAGGCTCCACTCGCCGGCCGAGCCGATGCGTTGCGAGAACGTGGACACGGGGGCATACGCGATGCCATCCGGCGACGCCTCCACCGCGAGCGTGCACGGCTGCCCATCGGTAGACGCATAGCTGAACCAGGCCGCAGCGGCATCGGGAACATGCCAAGTGACCGTCCCGACCTGCGTCGTGCCTGTCGGCACCAGCTTCGTGCCATCGCCGTAGGGCTGGAGACCGCCCCAATCTTCGGGCACAAGTCCTTCGACGCCCACGCGCGCTGCCGGGGCGACGGTGCCGCACTCGTCGGTGGCGACAAGGGCCGCGCCGCGCGGGATCACCTTCACCTCAACCGCTGGCGAGCGGGCGCCGACCTTGCCCTTGTTGTCCGTCGCTTCGCAGGTGAGCGCATAGGTGCCGGCCGCAACCGGCGTCCAAACGACGCCCCAACCGGCGGAGGAGTTCGTTCCGCTGCCAATGGCGGTGCCATCGACAAAATACTTCACCGCGGCCACCGCACCGTCGGGATCGATCGCTACCGAGGTCAACACCACCGGGTCGCCGGCGCCCAGCGGGCCGGCCAGCGCGTCCATCGTCACAATCGGGCCGCCGTTCACGGCGGAGACGTCGAGGTCCACGCGAATCGCATCCGCTCCTCCGCGACCGTCCTCGACCCGCACAACGCAGTACTGGCCGCTACCGAGGTTGCCGGGGGCGACCACGGTCAACAGGCCGCCGGCGCTCACGCTGGCCGTCCCGTTCGGAGGCGGCGTAGCAATCGACCATCTTGGGGTGTCGCCGTCGGTATCGGTGGCGGCGAGTTGTTTGGTGCCGCTACCGCCGACGGCGCAGGCAACGGTCACCGGCTCCGCGGTCGTGATCACCGGGGCGTGGTTGCCCGCCACGGACGCGGGCCCGATCTCGAACCAGTTGAGCGCCACGCCCCAGCTATCGAAAGACAACTCCAGCACGCCGGTGCCGGCGGGCAGATCGACGGTCGTCGTCGCCTCGAAGGGCTGGAAGTCGTTCCACGAGTCGGTGCGCGGCGAGATCGTCGCCGTCGCAACCTGCGTGCCGTTCCACTTCGCGATGACATGGGGGCCCGCGCTGTTGCCGCCGTCCTTGCTGTTCGAGGCGCCGAAACGCAGCGTGTAGCGCCCGGCCGCGGGCAGCTTCACGGTATAGCGGAGCCACTCGCCCCAGCCGGTGCTGCTGACATACGGACCGGAGCTGCGACGCTTGATTGTCTCGTCCGCGTTGGTGTCGTCCTCGCTCCAGCGCAGGTCGACTTCGTTGAGCGTGCCGGTGCTGCGCAACGGGCAGTCGCCGCCCATCGCATCGGAGTCGTTGTACGCCGCACCCGGGCCGCCCTCGTCGAAATCCTCCGCCTCGATCCGCACGGTGCCGCCGGCGGGCACGGTCCACGGCTGACCGCCATTGCCGTGGGTGCCGAGAGAGCCGACCACAAGAGTCCCCGTGCCGACGCGGCTCGCGCCCGAGCTGTCGGTCACAGTGGCGGCGATCGCGATCCGGCCGGTCCTGGTCGTCGTGTACGACAGGGCCCACAGTCCGGTGGCGCTGCTGTAGGTGGCGTTGCTGAGCGCGACGCCATCGGCAGCGAGGGCAACTTTCGAGATCGTGCGTCCCGGGATCGCGGTGACCGCGACACTGAGCGTGGCCTTGTCTCCCACGTTCTTCACGCCGGTCGGATTGCACGTGACGACCGGCGGCGGCGCGACGCGCAACGCCGCGATGAAGTCCGCCACCTTCGTCCCGGCCGGCGGCAGGAGATACTGCGGATTCTCGCCAACCGTGACGCTGCCGACTTCGCCCGTCACCGGATTCCCGCACACGTCGAGCACGGTTGTGCCATCGAGCAACGCCGGCAGTTGCAGCACCAGCGGCGCGGACGGTCGGTAGAGCCAGACGGCGGCGGCGGGCGTGCCGTCGCGCCGTTCGTAAACGTAGCAGATCGCGGCGGGGCTGAGGGCGATCTTGCCATTCGTCGCAGGCATCGCGCCCTCGAAGAGACGGGCGAGCGTGTTGTACGCGACGAAGTTGGCCGACGGCCGCCAGCGCGAGAGCGCGGTGGCATCGCGGAAGCCGAGGTTCAGCGTGCGGCGCCAGAGCGCGTCGTCGGCGACGCTGCACGACTGCGCCACGCCTTCGCCGAGGTCGATCAGCACCCGGCTCGCGACATGGCGGGGACGGATGAACGTGGAGTCGCCGCGCGCGCCCGCCTCGTTGAGGTAGTACACCTCGGTGTTCCAGAGCGGCACGCCAGCGCGCTTCTTCGCCGTCTCCGCGCGGATCGCGGCGATGGCGGTGTCGGCCGGATTTGATGAGCCGAGATGGGCGGCAGCATAGGGGTGAAAGGATACGGCATCGGCGTAGTCGAGACCGCCGACGGCGAAACCCTCGCGCAGGAACGGCACCGTCGAGGTCGAGCCCATGTCGCCGGTTGGGCAGAAGCCAACGATCCTCGCAGCCGGGTCGGACGCGCGCAGCTCCGCGGCGGCGGACTTCAGGTAGGGCACATAGTTGGTTGCACCAGTGGACTGCCCGGAGGCGACCGGCATCCAGATGTTGGGCTCGTTCATCACTTCCCAGTGCGTGACCTTCCCCTTGTAGCGGTCGGCCATGCGGCGGATGTGCGTCCGCCAGAGCGAGTCGGGCGGGAGGAACGACTGGTACCCCTGCGCGGCGAACCAGCCGCCGGCCGAGACCTTTGTGCTCACGGCGAGCAGCCACGCCGGCCACCGGTCATCGGGCTCATTGATGGGCGTGAGCCACGAGCCGCCGAGCACGGGCACCGGCGCGATGCCATGTGCAAACAGTCGGTCAACCGTGAGATCGCCGTAGGCATCGTCGTACGTCCCCTGGGCGACCGGTTCGTTCGTCTGCCAGTTCAGCGGATCGCCGGCGTCCCACAGGCGCATCATGCGTCCGCCCATCTTCGCGTAGAGATCGAGGAAGTGATCGGGGGAACCGTCACGGGCCAGGATGGTGCCGCGTGGCCCGTAGGAGTTGGTCAGGCCGTTGTTGCTGCTGATGCAGAACGTGGTTGAGAGGTCGACGTGCTCCGCCTGCGGCACATACCGGCCCACGACCGAGTACCACGCCGGTAACGTGTCCGCCGTCGCATCGAAGCGGGCGACCGGCGTGAGCGTGAAGCACCCGTGCCGCTCCGCCGGCATCGTATGCGTGAACTCGCGGCGCTCGCCCGGTTGCAGGGCGAGCTCGTACACGCCCACATCGCGCGGCGCCACACCGTCCTCCTCGGTCAGGCGCAGGATCACGGTGCCCGCCACCGTACGCGCCGTGGTGTTGCGCACGACTACGCCCACCGCGACCGCGGCATCGGCGCCGGTCTCGTAGAGATCCTTCGTCGGTACCGCGGCGATCTCGACCTCCGCCGAGGCGGCATACGTGGTCCCGGTGCCCTCGACGAGCTCGAGGTCGTCGAGCCAGAGCGTACTGGCCGGTCCGGCGGATTGACCGCCCGAGAGATTCGTGCGGATCCAGATCGCCTTGGCCACAACCTCGGTGCCCGCCACGGCTTCGCCGGTGCGCAGCGTCCCGGTCGTGAAAGCGAAGCTGTAGCGCTTCCAGGTTTTCCCGACAGTGAAGGTGGTGCCGTGCGCGGGATTGAAATCGTTGGCGACGACCAGCGGCGACACCTCCAGCGCGTCGACATCGCTCTTCGCACTGAACGAGAACGTGTACTTCGTGCCCGGCTTTAGCGTCACCCCGCGGGCATAGAGCTCCATGAACTCCGCGAAGCGGTTCGGGATCTTCAGCGACTGCACGCCCGAAGCCTTCGTTGTCGGGTCGAGCACCGCGCCCTCGAAGACCAGCGTCGAATTGGTGTCGGGCCGGAGGTTCTTGTTCACCTCGAAACCGGCCGTGCCGAGTTCGAACCCGCCGTTGAAGATCAGGTTGTCCGCCGCGACGAGTGCCGACGGCAGGAGACAGGCGCACAGGAGCGCGCGAAGCGTGTGGGTGTGCATGGGGTGACTGTGTGGGACGCCGAAGCGACAGCGCCGCACTGGTTCACAACACGGCGACGCCCGGACGTCGAACCACACGCATGCGCAGCAAACGGATTCACACTTCGCTCGCACTTGTGCCGTTATTCCGACCGGCTTGGCAGCTCCGGCTGCCGGCGCCGCTCCGCAACTTCACCCGATTTTCGTTCTTCTGCCGCCGTCCGTCTTCGCCCATCGTCCACCCATGAGCACCGCTTCCGACTCTCAACCGCTCGTTGTCTGCTTCGGTGAAATCCTCTGGGACTTCCTCCCGGATGCCCTCTATCCCGGCGGCGCGCCCTTCAACGTCGCCTACCACCTCTCCCGCCACGGCTGCTCCGTCCACCTCGTCTCGGCCGTCGGCACCGATGTGCTCGGCGAGGAACTCCGCCGGCGCCTGCTCGCCTGGGGCATCGACATCTCCGGCATTCGCCGCCAGCCCCACCGCCCCACCGGCTACGTCCGCGCCCAGCTCGGCGCCGAGAGTGCGCCGGCCTACGATATCGCACGCAACGTCGCCTGGGACGGCATCGAACCCGGCGGCCGCAGCATCTCCGCCACCCGCAAAGCCGACGCCTTCGTCTTCGGTTCCCTCTGCCAACGCACCTCGGCCAACCAGCAGTCCCTCGATCAGCTCCTCGGCGAGCTGCCCGAGACCGCGCTGCGCGTTTTCGACGTCAACCTCCGCCCGCCGCACATCGACCGGACCCAGCTCCGCCGCCTCGCCCGCAAGGCCTCGATGATCAAACTCAACTCCGCCGAGGCCGCCTACCTCGCCGGCCACGACGACGACGAGAAGCCCGGCCACGAGGAGCGCAACGCCCGCGCTCTCTTCGCCCTCAACGGCTGCCGCTCCATCGTCGTAACCTCCGGCGCGCACGGTGCCGGCTGGCTGCTCGACGGCGTCTGGCACTGGGAGACCGCCAAGCCCGTCAAGGTCGCGGATACGGTTGGCGCGGGCGACGCCTTCCTCGCCACCCTCCTCGCCGGCCTGCTGCTCACGCCCGGGGCCGCCCCCGCCAAGCTTCTCGCAGCCGCCTGCCGCCGCGGCGAGTGGGTCGCCCGCCAGCGCGGCGCCACCCCCGCCTACGTCTGAGCCGTCGATCTGCGCTCCGAGGTAGGGGCGTCGTCTTGCGACGCCCAGCGCGCACCGTAGGCGGCAGGACGTAGCAGCGCCCTTGCTCATCGTTCCCGTGCTGCCGGCACGCACCGCCATTCACACGGAATGGCATCCATGGCGGCTCCACTCGGGTAGCCCTCGCCCTTGACGCCCGCCACCCGGCGGCGCATCCGCTTGTGCGTATGCTACTCCCCTACCGCCCCATCCTCCTGGCCGCCCTTTGGGCGACCGTCTCCGCAACCGCCGCCACACCGCCGACCTTCGTCTCCCCCGTGGTCACCGCCGAAAGCGCCACCTTGCGCTGCTACGCTCCCGAGGCGCAGGCCGTCGCGCTCGTCGGCTTGCGCCGCACCGCCCCGACTCCGATGTCCAAGGACGCCGCCGGCGTCTGGTCCGTCACCGTCGCCGGCTTCGCGCCCGACATCTACAGCTACACCTTCGCCATCGACGGCGCCACCGTCCTCGACCCGCGCAACCGCTCCATCAAGAAGTGGATCACCAGCGAGAGCGCCTTCGAGTTCACCGGCGGCACCGCGCCCGTCTGGTCGCTCCAGCCGGTGCCGCACGGCACCCTGCACCGCCACACCGTCGCCTCCGCCGTCGCCGGCCGCGAGTACTCGTTCCAGCTCTACACCCCGCCCGGCTACGACCCGCGCGCAACACAGAGCTACCCCGTAGTCATCCTCTTCCACGGCTACGGCGACGACGAGACCGCCTGGGCCGAGAACGGCCGCGCCCACCTCATCGCCGACAATCTCATCGCCGCCGGGAAGATGAAGCCCGCCGTGATCGTGATGCCCCACGGCCACCCGATCCCGTTCCCACTCGATCACGTTGAGGCGTACTTTCCCTCGAATCTTGCCGCCATGGAACGCGTCGTGATCGACGAGTTGCTGCCCTTCGTCGAGTGCAACTACCGCGTGAGCACCGCACCGGCCGACCGCGCCATCGTCGGCCTCTCAATGGGCGGCGGCCACGCGCTCGGCATCGGACTGAAGCACCCCGAGCTGTTCTCCCAAGTTGGCGCCTTCAGCGCCGCCGTACCCGCCGGCGACCCGCTCGCATTCTTCCCCGCCGCCGCGACGCCCGGCGATCCGCTCCGTCCGCGCCTGCTCTGGATCGGCATCGGCCGCGACGACTTCCTGCTCCAGAACAACGAGACCTTCCGCACCTGGCTCGCACAGCACGATGTGAACTTCACTTACGCGCTCACCGGCGGCGGCCACGAGTGGACCAACTGGCGCAACTACCTCGCCGACTTCCTCCCGCTCCTCTTCCGCTGAGCCGCAGCGGCAGCCGTGGATTCGCCTCTTGCCGCACCCCCGCCGCGGGAAAAGAAAGAAGGATGAGTTCGAATCCGGTCGCGGCGCTCATCGAGCGTCTGCCGCCCGCCGCCCGTCCCATCCTCCGCTACGCCCTCTACGGGCTCGCCGCCGGTACCGCGGCGGTCGCCTTCCAAGCCGGTATCCACGCGCTCTATCGCCACGGACTGGTCGAGCTCGCGCACCTGAGCCGGGCGACGTTTCTCGTCGGCAGCCTGCTGCTCGTCGTCGGCACCGCCGCCTTCTCGAGCTGGCTGCTCACCCGTTTCTGTCCGGAGGCCGGCGGCGGCGGCATCCCGCGGTTGAAACTCTCATTCTGGAAGGACTTCGGCCAGGTCCGCCATCGCCTCGCCCCGCTCAAGTTTGTCGGCAGCGTCGTCGCCGTGGGCGGAGGCTCCAGCCTCGGGCCCGAAGGCCCCGCGCTCCAGATCGGCGGCAGCGTCGCCTCCAGCCTCGCCGCCGCCACCGGTGAACCGGCCCACAACCGCCGCGCCGCGACCGCGGCCGGTGCCGCCGCCGGCCTCGCCGCCGCCTTCAACGCCCCGCTGGCCGCCGTCACCTTCGTGCTCGAGGAGATCGTCGGCGATCTCAACAGCCGGCTCATCGGCGGCATCCTGCTCGCCTCCGTGCTGGGCGCGCTCGTGGCGCACGGCCTCGTGGGCGAACAACCGGCCTTCGCCCTCGGTGCGATCACCAACGTGCACTGGGCGACCTACCTCGCCGTGCCGCTCGTCGCGGCCACGGTGGCCGGCGTCGGCCACCTCTTCCAACGCGGCGCGCTCGCCCTGCGCGGCTGGAACCGCCGGCCGCATTCCCTGCCGCCCTGGGTGCGCGCCGGGATCGGTGGGCTCGCGGTCTGGGCGCTCGGCGTCGGCGTATTCGTTCTCTCCGGCCGACTGGGCGTCTTCAGCGGCGGCTACGACGACCTTGCCGCCTCCCTGCGCGGCGCCGTGCCGCTCGACGACGCCGCCCTGCTCCTCGCCGCCAAGGTCGTCGCCACCGCGATCTGCTTCGGCCTCGGCGGCAGCGGCGGCCTCTTCGCCCCCACGCTCTTCTTCGGCGGGCTCGCCGGCGCGGCCGTCGCCGGGCTCGTCAACCTCGTCCATCCGCTCGCGCCCAACGACATGGCGCTGCTCGCCGTCGTCGGCATGTCGAGCGGGCTGGCCTCCATCGGCGGCGCGCCCGTCACCAGCGTGCTCATCGTCTTCGAGATGACGCACGAGTTCGCCATTGTCCCGCCGCTGGTCATCGCCGCCCTCGTCGCCCGGCCGCTCTCGCTGCTGCTCTCCCGCCACAACATCTACGACGCCATCCTCGCGCAGGACGGCCAGGACATCGAACGCATCATGCCCCCGCGCGATCTGCATTCCTGGCAGCGCGCCCCGATCAGCCGCATCGCCAACTTCCGCCCGGTCCTCGTACGCGACACCGCGCCCGCCGCCCTCGCGCGGCTCCTCGCCGGGAACAACTTCGCCTGCTTCCCCGTCGTCGATACCGACGCCCGCCCGCTCGGCCTGCTGACTCGCGCCGAGGCCCAGGCCGCCGCCTCTGGAAACCGCGCCCCGCAGCTCCAGCCCGCGCCCACGGCCCGCCGCGAGACGTCCATCCACGACGTCCAGCAGCTCCTCATCGACTCCCCCGCCGGCATGGTCCTCATCCAGGCCGGCCCCGACGACCGCATCATCGGTCTGGTGACACTCCACGACCTCCTCCGCGCCGAGACCGCCTTCGACCAGGAGGCCTGAATCCCAAAACCTTCCTCGCAATGCCGCCGCTCCCGCCGAACTCCGCCCTCCTCGTGATCGACATCCAGTGCGGGTGGTACTGCGCCGCGCCGGGGCCGCACGATCCCGCCGGCACGCTGGCCCGGATCAACGACCTGATCGACCGCGCTCGCGCCGCCGGCCGGCCCGTCCTCTTCGTCCAACATGCCGAAGCCCCCGAGTACGAGCCCGGCACCGCCGGCTGGGAACTGCATCCGGAGCTGCACCGGCAACCGGGCGACCCGGTGATCGCCAAGACCACCTGCGATGCGTTCCACCGCACCGAACTCGGCGCCGAGCTGCGTCGCCGCGATGCCGGCACACTCGTCGTCTGCGGCGCGGCCACGGAGTTCTGCGTCGACACCACGATCCGGCGCGCGGTGAGCGAGGGTTACCGCGTCGTCGTCGCAGCCGATGCTCACACGACCAAGGACCGCCCGGTTCTCTCCGCCGCGCAGATCATCGCCCACAACAACTGGGTCTGGGCCGAACTCTCCGCGCCACAGCCGCCGGTCGTCGTGCCAGCCGCCGAGATCGTCTTCGACTGATTAGCAGATCGAGCCGAGGAGCGATGCCTGCCCATAACAAGACCCGCGCCGGCGAGATGCCATGCGCGGGTCTTGTTGCGAAGAGCGATCCGGTGGGCCGGGCTCCCGCGGCGGAACGCGTGCGCATTCCGCCGCAGCCAGCCAAATCACCGGCCGGTGCTGAAGCGGCGTCGGCCTAGGCCGAGCGCGACGAGCGCGGCGGCGAACCACAGGCCGAGCGCACCACCGCCGCCGCCGGAGCTGCCGCCGGTCGAACCGCCGCCAGTGGTGCCACCGCCGGTGGTACCGCCACCGGTGTTGGTGCTCGTACCGAGGGTGACGGTAAACGGCGTGCTCACAATGCTCGGACCCGAGGCCTGCGAGACGACGACCGTGTAGATGCCGGCGCGCGTGCTGTCCATGGTGGCCGTGAAGGTCGCCGCAGTCTGGCCGGCGACATCGACGTTGTTCAGACGCCACTGGTAACCGGTGGCCGTCACGCCGCTGACCGAGGCGGTCATCGTCAACGTGGCGTTCGGCGCAACGGCGGCCGCAGGCCCGGTGATCGAGGCCGTGCCGGACGCCGCCTCGGTGTAGCCCGCGCCGGCGTTGTTGCCGGCCCCGAGAGCGACCAGATCCGCCACATCGGCCGCGGCGTGCAGCGCGTACGAGTACGACGGCACGAACACGGAGTCGGTGCCGGCGTCGGGTGCGGTGCCGGTGCAGGCGGTGTAGAGCGTGCCAAGAGTCTGGATCTTCCCGGCGGCGAGGGCGGTGTTGGTCTGCTGCTTGGTGAGCGGGCTATTCACGCCCTCGTAGGCGTTGCGCTCGTTGAGCAGCTGGGTCTGGTTGTCGGCGATGGTGCCCGAGGTGTTGGCGGCCGCCTCGACGAAGTTGTTGTAGAAGTGCACCTGGCCGTAGACAGCCAGCGGCATGCGCTGGTCGATGTGACTGGTCCACCAGTTGTGGTGCAGCGAGATCTTCATCGCCTGCGACTCGGAACCGGCCGCACCGATCAGGACGCTGTACCGATGGGCGACGGAGGCGGAGCTCGCGGCGAACTCGCACCAGGACACGGTCACGTTGCTGGCGGCGTTCGAGATCCGAATCTGGTGGTCGGCGCTGTCAAGGAACGTGCAACGGGTGACGAAGACGTTCGAGGCGCCGGCGATCTCGAGGGCGTTGCCGCTGGCGCTGGAGAGCGTGAGGCCGCGGATCGCGACGTTGGAGACGCCGCTCGGGATGCGCACCGTGCCGATGAGCGCGGCGTTGGCGTCGGCGCCCTGGAGCGTGGTGTTCGAGGCGAGAGCGAGCGTACCGACATCGAGCGCGCCTGCGACGGTGATCGTGCGGGAACCGCCGGCGACGGCGGACTGGAGCTCAGCGGCGGTGGTCGCGGTGAACGCCACCGAACCGGTGCCGCCGCCGGTGGCGGAGGCGCCGTAGCCGTCGGCGCGCAGCGTGGCGACGGTGCCGGGGAGGACGGCCAGCGAAGCGGCCGAGCTGGTGGCCGAGCCGTAGGAGTTGGTCGCCACTACACGGTAGTAGCCGGAGGCGGAGTACGCGGCGCCGGAGATCGTGTAGGTCGCGGTGGTGGCGCCGGCGATGTCGGCGAAGGTCGCGTTGTCGTGGCTGTACTGCCACTGGAACGCGGGCGAACCGCTCGCGGCGGCGGTGAGGGTCACGTTGCCGCCCAGGGTGACCGTGGTCGCGGCGGGCGAGGTGGTGAAGGCGGGCTGGTTGCCGGCGGAGATCGTGACCGCGGCGGCGACGCTGTGCCCAATGCCATCGCCGACCTTGACCTGGACGGTGTAGGTCGGATTGGCGGTGAAGTTGAGCGAGGCGCCGTTGGCGACGGTCAGCACGCCGGTGCCGGCGTTGATGGCGAACACGGTCGCGCCGTTGCCGCCGACGATGCTCCAGTCCTGGAGGGCGGCGCCGGAGTCGGCGTCGGTCGCGAGCACGGTGCCGACGGTCGCGCCGGTGGCGGAGGTCGGGGGGATCGCGAAGCTCTGCCCGGTGGTGACGACGGGGAGGTTGTTGCGCACATAGCTCTTCAGCCAGACCATCGCGGGCTTCTCGGTGCCGTCGGCGTTGACGAGGTTCGCTCCCTGGTCACCGCGCCACATGCCGGGACGGAAGCCCCAAAGGGTGATGCCGGATACGGAGGGGTGCTCCCACAAGATCGGGAAGATGCGCTGGTAGTCGGCGAGCTGCGGCGCGGCGGTCGTGTCGTCGATGTCCATCTCGGTGATCATGATGGGCAGGCCGGTCGCCGCGAGGGTCTCGAGATTGGCCGAGAGCGTGGAGGACGCGTAGGCCTTCGTCTCAAAGGAGTGCGCCTGGACGGAGACGACATCGACGAGGTTCTGCGCCTTCAGCAGGTTCACGATGGCGACGTACTTCGCCATATTGGCGGCGTCGTTGAGGACGCCATACTCGTTGAGGACGAGTTTCTTCCCGGGGAAATGCTGGCGGGCGAGCTTGAAGGCCTCGACCAACCAGTCCCAGCCGCTCGTGCCGGCACCGCCGAGGGCGTCGGAGTAGTTGGCGGCAGCGGTGGTGGAGAAGGCGATGTTCTCGCCGTTCGGCGGGGCGTGCAGCGGCTCGTTGACGACCTCAATGTAGTCGAGATCGGGATAACGGGCGGCGACGGCAGCGTACCATTCCTTGATCTCGTCAAGCTTCTCGGCCGTGGAGAGCGAGCTGATCCACGAGGGCTGCTGACTGCCCCAGACGAGGATGTGGAAGCGGAACTTGAGATTGTTGGTCTTCGCGAGCTGGTACGCAGTGTCGAGCTCGGTCCAGTTCATCACATCGCGGGTGGCCTCGACGCTGCCCCACTTGCCGGCGTTCTCCGGCGTGACTTGGTTGAAGTAGGTAAGGAAATCGGTCGCCTGCGCGGCGCTGTAGCAGGAGCCGAGGAACTTCGTTTTGCCCTGCGCCAAGGGCTGATAGTCTGGGGTGTCGGCCGCAAGGCGGAGCGCGGCGGCGACGGTCAACGATACGAGGGCTAGCTTCGGTAGGCGGAGCATGGTTATTCGGGGTGGGGTGAGGGTAGGAGTGGACCCTCCGGCGAAACGAGCGGGACAGTGCACCGCGGTCGGACTCGGCGCGCCCCTCGCACGTTAGCACCGGTGGGCCCAGCACTAGTATGAGAACGGACAACCCTATCCACACCGCGCCAAGATCGAGCCGTCAGCACAGCCAACGCTCTAATATTAGGGCAAAACGGCTCCTTCACTCGCAAAACCGCCCCGGCGTGTGGGGCGCCGGGGCGGCAGAGGATATCAACTGCAGGGAGAATGTCAGAGCAGGTCGGCGGCGAGCTCGGCGAGCTTGGAGCGCTCGCCCTTCGAGAGCTTCACGTGGGCGGCGATCGCATGCCCGCGCATCTTGTTGCGGCAATAGACCAGACCGTTGGAGCGCGAGTCCACGTACGGGTTGTCGATCTGCGCCGGGTCGCCGATGAGGACGATCTTCGAGCCTTCGGAGATGCGGGTGATGATCGTCTTCACCTCGTGCGGGGTGAGCTGCTGCGCCTCGTCGAGGATGAAGAACCGCCGCGCGATCGAGCGGCCGCGGATGAAGCACAACGCCTCGATCTCGACCATGCCTGAGCGGATGAGCCGCTCGTACGGCTTCAGCGGCGCGAGCGACGAGTTGGCCCCGCCGCCGGCGGCGACGGGAGTCACCCCGGGCGCGGCAAACGTCGCCTCCTTGCGCATCTTCTTCCCGACCTTCTTGGCGGCGAACTGCGGCTCCTTCTGCGGCTTGCTGGGGACGAGCACCTCGAGCGCGTCGTAGTAGGGCTGCAACCACGGCTTCATCTTCTCGTCGATGGTGCCGGGCAGAAAACCGATGTCCTTGCCGAGCGCGATCACCGGGCGGGAGATCGAGACGCCGTCGTAGCGGTTCCCCTCGTCGCGGATCTGCTGGAGCGCGCAGGCGGTGGAGAGGAGCGTCTTTCCCGTGCCGGCCTTGCCGTAGCAGGTGACCAGCGAAATCGAGTCGTCGAGCAGCGCGTCCATGAAGAACTGCTGCTCGAGGTTGCGCGGGCGGATCGGGATGCCGCCGGGCGCCGCCACATGATCGGGAATATGGAGGCGGCGAACGACACCGGCCCCCATGTGGCGGCCGGGCATCGTCTTGCCCTCGGGCGTTTTCAGCAGGACGTAGTCGTTGAGAGCGAGATCCTTCAGGCCGTCGCCCTCGAACTCGATCTGCCCCTCGGAGGCGAAACGCTGCATCTCGTAGATCGAGAGCGGAATCTTGTGGTAGCCGAGATCCTCGTCGTCGACCGGCACCTTGTCGTTGAGGTAGTCCTGCGCCTCCAGTCCCACGGCGCGCGCCTTGAGGGCGACGTTCACGTCCTTGGTGACAAGGATCGTCGGCGGCGGGAAGGTGTCCTTCACGAACAGCGCGCAGGCGATGATGCGGTTATCCTTCTTGAGAAGGTCCGGCAGCACCGAGCGGAAACGCTGGATCGTGGGCGAGGATTCGCCGTCGAGCAGGTAGCGGTTGATGATGACCGAGAGCGTGCCGCCGGTGGGCAGGTCAACGCCCTCAAGCATCGCCCGACTGTCGGGAAGAAGCTGTGACAGGATGCGGTGCACGGTGCGGGCGTTGCGGCCTCGCTCGGTGGACTGCTCCGATTTGATGGCGTCGAGTTCCTCGAGAACCTCGACGGGGATGACGAGGTTGTTGTCGTCGAACTTGAAGATCGACTGGGGGTCGTGCAGGAGCACGTTCGTGTCGAGGACGAAGGTCTTCGCCTTCGTGGAAACTCTGAGCCGCGACTTGGGTTGTAGGGTCCCTTGGGGGGTACTCATCGGCTGTGAGTAAGTTGTGAGCAAGTCAGCCCGGATTCACGACGCTGTCGATGCAATTCCCGGCGGCTCGGGTGAAAATCCTGCATCATTCACCAGCCCGTGTCGTGGAGAGCCGCGGACTCCGCCGCTCCGCGATTCGCGCCTTGCGGGGCGTAGCGCCGCCCGCTTCGCTCGGCGGCCATGTCGTCCACCACCACCAAGGAATATGCCGTGATCAGCACCGACCACGGCGACATCAAGATCGAGTTCTGGCCCGAGGTCGCGCCGAAGACCGTCGAGAACTTCAAGAAGCTCGCCACCGAGGGCTTCTACGACGGCACCGCCTTCCACCGCGTCATCAAGGGCTTCATGATCCAGGGCGGCTGCCCGAACACCAAGGCCGGAGCCAAGGGCATCCCCGGCACCGGCGACCCGGGCTACAAGGTGAAGGCCGAGTTCAACGACCGCTCGCACACCCGCGGCGTGATCTCCATGGCCCGTTCCCAGCATCCGGATTCGGCCGGCTGCCAGTTCTTCATCTGCCACGGCAACGCCGCCTTCCTCGACCGCCAGTACACCGCCTTCGGCAAGCTCGTCGCAGGCGACGACGTCCTCGAGAAGATCGCCACCTGCGCCACCTCCGGCCCCGAGCGCAGCACGCCCAACGCCCGCCAGGGCGTGAAGTCCGTCAAGATCGTCGCCGAGTAACCGGCACGCCGCAGACTCCTCTCCTCCGGGCGCCGCCGACCAGCGGCGCCTTTTTCGTGCACGAATCCGGAGCGCCCCAAATAAGTATCCGTCTTCCCTTGCCAAGTCCGGGGCGGCGTTCCATCACCGAATCCCCCCCCCACGAGAACGCCAACCCCCGTCCCGACCGCTTCAATGAAACGTCTCGTCATCCTCCTCGCCCTGTGTTGCACCGTCGCCTGGGCCAAGGATCCCTCCCAAAAGAAAACAAAGGAGTCCGCCGACAAGCCCGCCGCGGCAAAGCCCGCGACCGGCCCAGCCAGCGAGACCTCCATCCGCGAGCTGTTCGAGCTGCTCCGGATCCCCCAGCAGCTCGGCGAAGCCCTCGCCGAGGGGGAGAAGCAGCTCAGCGAGAGCACCGCTGGCAACACCGACCCGTACGGCCTCCCGCTCAACCCGACGCAGAAGGCGGCGATCGAGCGCTGCAAGACCAACGTATCCGCCTTCCTGCGCAAGGAGCTGGACTGGGCGAAGCTCGAGCCGCAACTGCTCCGCCTCTACCGCGAGACCTACACACAGGAGCAGCTCGACGGCATCCTCGGTTTCCTCAAGTCCCCCGTCGGCACAGCCTACCGCAAGAACGAGAACTACCTCTCCGAGAAGCTCGAGAAGACCATGGTCCGACCGATCCAGGAGAAACTCGGCATGTACCTGGTCGCCCTGGCCTCCGATCTCCAGAACAACTCGGACTACGTCCGTCCCGATCAACGCGTGGAATAGAGGTCGCGCACCCGCCGTGCAGCAAGCGGCGAGGCCGGCCGCTTCGCCGCGCTCAAGCTGAGGCAGCCACCGCGCAGAACCGCCGCGCCGCCTCGCGCAGCTCGGGCTCGCCGAGCACGCCGAAGGACAGCCGCACGGTGTTCCGAAGCGGCGCATCACCGAAGCACAGCGCGCCCGGCACATAGAGCACACCGGCATCCAAGCACGCCCGGCAGAACGCCGAGTCGATCCCGAGATCCAGCCCCTCGGGCGCCGTAAGCCACAGGTACAGCCCGCCGCCCGGCGGCGTCCACCGCCAGCCGCTCGCCGCCAGCCCGCCGGCGAGCAGCGCCTCGTGCAGCACCCGCATCTTGCGCTCGTAGGAGGGCCGCAGCAGCGCCAGGTGCGCGTCGAAGGTCCCGTCACCGAGCACGCGCTCGAGCACCGCCTGGTTGAAGTTCGCCGTGCCGAAATCGTGGTGACCCTTCAGGTGCAGCATCCGGCCGAGCCACTCGCAGTCGGTGCAGCAGCCATAGCCGACCTTCAGCCCGGTGGCGAAAGGCTTGGTGAGCGTCCCGGCATACAGCCGCGGGAACTCCGCCCACTCGTCCAGCGCGAGGATGCTCGGCGCGCCGGCCGAGCCGTCGAAGGCCATCTGGCGGTACGCGGCATCCTCGATCGTCGGCAGGTACAGCCCGTGCGCCGCCAGCGTCCGTGCGAGGCCGCGTTTCTCCGCCACCGCGAGCGAACGCCCGGAGGGATTGGCGAAATAGCCGATGAGATAGACCGCCTTCAGCCGGCCGGCGGAGCCGTCGCGCCGCATGGTCGCCAGCAGCCGGTCCAGCGCCGGCAGATCGAGCGCGCCGGCGGCATCGACCGGGATCGAGCGTGCCTCGATGCCGAGCCCCGTCAGCAGCTCCAAGAAGACGAAGTAGCTGGGCCGCTCGACGAGGATGATGTCGCCCGGATCGCACAGCGCCTGCATCGCCAGATAGAGCGCCTGTTGCGAGCCGTTGGTGACGAAGAACCGCTCCGGATCGGCGCGTCCCGCCGTCCAGCCCTCATCGCGCTCCAGCCGCGCGGCGAGCTGCCGCCGCAGGCCGGGGCGCCCCTGGTTCGTGCCGTACTGCAACAGCTCCGACGTCTGCCCCTCCGTCGTGAGCGCCGCCACCGCGGCGCCGAACGGCGCCACCGGCAGCGTGGCGTTGTCGGTGAATCCCACCGCCAGCGACAGCAAGTCGCGCGACTCCAGCGCGGCGCTCATCAACCGCGCGATCACCGGCGGCGCGGCGCGCCGGCCGAGAGCCGAGAATGCGATGCTGCGATGGGATTCGCTCATGTGAAACGTTCACCCATGCCCCATGCGCCCGCCTCGGACAATGCGAAGTTTTCGACCTCCGCAGCCGGCGCCCCCGTCGCATGTCCCGAACGTGCCACCCCACGTTCCCCGACCAATCCCGCCAAACTTACGGCGTTTTGAAGCCCCCTCCGAGGCCCGCCCACCAACCTCCGCTTGCCGCCTCCCCGCGTTTCCTTTTCACTGCGGCTCCTTCCAGCCGCCTCCCCGAAATGTCGAAACCCAAGATCCTCGTCGTCGACGACCAGCCCGTTAACGTCCAGCTCCTGCGCCGCAAGCTCGAGCGGGAGGGGATGGAAGTGCTTTCGACCAGCCGCGGCACCGAAGCGCTCCAGATCTCCCTCGAGCAGATGCCCGACCTCATCCTGCTCGACGTGATGATGCCCGACATGAACGGCTTCGAGGTCTGCCACCGCCTCAAGCAATCGGTCGCCACCCGCTCGATACCCGTCATCTTCATCACCGCCCGCACCTCGAAGGAGAGCAAGCTCGAGGGCCTCAACGTCGGCGCCGTCGACTACATCACCAAGCCCATCGACCTCGACGAGACCGTCGCCCGCGTCCAGACCCAGCTGCGCTTCGTCTCGATGAACCGCGAGCTGCTCGTCCTCCAGCGCCGCCTCGCCGAGGCCCGCCGCTCCGCCAGCGTCGGCGCCATCACCCAGGGCATCTCCCACAATCTCAACAACCTCCTCGGCGTCGTCATCGGCTACCTCGACCTCATCAAGACCTACTACGACAAGCCCGAGCTGGTGAAGAAGAACGCCGAGGCCGTCGACCAGGCGATCAACCGCATCGTCAACATCCTCCGCCAGCTCTCCACCGTCGCCATCAAGTCCCGCGTTTCCCTCTCGCAGACCACCCTCCAGAAGCTCCTCGAGGACGTCGTCAAACGCTACCAGGCCGAGTTCAAGATCACCGAACCCGTCACCATCGACAACCCGCTCGGCGAGCTCGAGCTCACCACCAGCGTCGAAGTCATGGAGGAGGCGATCTCCAAGCTCCTCATCAACGCCTGGGAATCCTACGGCGACGACCACAAGGGCCCGCGCCCCATCGTCATCCAGACCGAGATCAACCTCGACCACCCCGAGGGCGAGATGATCGAGCTCCACATTCTGGATAAAGGCCGCGGCATCGACCCGAAGATCCGCGACCACATGTTCGAGCCCTTCACCAGCACCAAGCACACCGTCGGCGTCGGCATGGGCCTGACCGTCGCCCGCCACTCCCTGCGCAGCATCGGCGGCAACGTCGAGCTCATCGACCGCCCCGACGGCGGCGTCTGCGCCACCGTCCTCCACCCCCGCAAGGCCGAGCCCGCCGCGTAGGCATCCAGCCCGCGGCCCCCTTCAGCTCCTACGCGCGGTTGGGACCAACAGAAGTTGGGCCCTCACCTAGGCCGGACGATATCGGGGAAGAAACGGAGCCGAACAACAATGGAGGGCGGCGCTCCGTCTCCTCCGTTATCTTCTGTCGCCTGCGGAGTTCAGGGACATGCGGCGCGCTCCGTCCTCGCGGCACAGCCCCGGTCGACCGTGGTGCGCTGGTCAAGCCGCCGCGACAGGCCCCCACCTACGTCCCTTCCGGCGGAACAACGCCCGCGCACCGTCGGTCCCCATCGCGTGCCCAGCCATCCCGACTGTCTCCGCAAACACCGCACCACGGCGCTTGCCCACCCGGCTCGCCCGCGCCTCAATCGTTCCATGCCTCCCGGCCATCCCTTGCTCCGCCGGCTCTCGACCGCCGCCTGCGCAGCGCTCGCCGTCGTCTTCGCGTCGCCGCTCGCCGCCAAACCGGCCGCTGCCGCACCGGCATCCGCCACAGCCACCAGCGGCGCAAACGCCGATACCGCCGGGGCCACCCCCGCCGCGAAGCCGGCCCTCGCCGTCGTCTTCGTCACCCCCGACACGATCCTCGCCGAGAATTTTCCGCACGCCGCCACGCTCGCCGACTGGCTGAAGCCCGTTCTCACCACCGCCGAGTCCGCGCTCGCCGACGCCCCCGACGTCCCAGCGCTGTTGATTCAGATCACCCTCAGCCCCGACGAACCGCCCCACTACGAACTCGCCGGTCGCCCCGTGCTGCCCGACGCCTTCGCCGCCGCTCTCCACGCCCGGCTCGTCCCGCTGCCCGATCTGCGCGCACCGCTCTGCAAGGTCTGCGTACGGGTGCAGACGCCCGGCGGCACCGCCAGCCCGCTCACCGAGGCGGCCACCTTCATCCCCCGGCTCTTCCCGCCCGAGGAAACCGCCATCAACGGTTTCCTCGCCACCGATCTGGCGGCACAATACCGCGAGCTCCGCACCTGGGCGCGCACCCACGCCCTCCCGCTCCTCGCCCACCACGCCGCCGCCTCCGACCCGCAGTACGCCGGCGTCGTCGCCACCGGCCGCGCCATCGCCGCCCTCGGGCCCGACGCCCCGATCGACGTCGCCCGGCTCGCGTACCATAACCCCGATTACTGGCGTGGCGTCATGGAGATGGCCCCCGGAGACCAGCTCATGGCCTCGCTGCCGGTGTTCCTCCACGCCGCCTCCGGCGAGATCGACCAGGCCAGCACCCTGCTCGCCCTCGTCTTCTCCTTCAGCCGCGACGGCACGCTCGCCCACCAGTTGCTCGGCGAGTTCGCCGCACGCCTCGGCCCCTTCCGCCGCCAGCTCACCGCGGAAGTCCAGAGCGGCGTCGCCTTCCACGACGAGGGCCGGTTCGCCGAGGCCATCGCCCGGCACCAGCGCACCCTCGCCGCCTACCCCAACTCCGCCTGGGCCCGCTACGAGCTCTTCTTCTCCACCGTCACCCGCGACGGATTCGGCACCAAGAAGAAGATCAAACACGCCAACAAGCTCTGGGACGAAACCGCCCCCGTGATCTTCCGCTGCAACCCCCTCTACACCTCCCAGTTCGGCGCCACCCACGGCAAGACCGTCGGCGCCATGCTCGACCGCCTCGTCCTCCACCGCCTCGCCAACAAGCCGCCCGAGGACTTCGGCGAACGCATCGGCTCTTTCGCCGACATCGCCCTGCGTCTCGAAGACTACGGCACAGCCGCCCTGCTCTACTGGTCCGCCCTCGGCACCTCCCAGCCGCTCAAGGGCCTCTCCTTCCTCAACGACCAGCCCGTGGCCCTCGACAAGGACGATGTCCTCGCCCGCTATCTCTACTGCCTCGAGAAACTCGGCGTGCCCGACTGGAAGGGCGAGTTCGAGGGCAACTTCACCGCCTCCTTCCGCACCCTCGACGCCGCCCTCGCCGCCCACCGCGGGCAGTAGCCCGCCACGTCGCCGAGTTTCGATTCGCCTGCGTCGCAGCCCTGCCACCACTCTCGATCCATGAAGCGTCAGGCCGCACTGGTCTCCCTCGGTCTCATCGCCGGTCTCGGTCTCGGCTACGCCCTCGGCGTGCGTCACGCCGCTGCCGCCAGCACCATCCCCATGCCGGAGACAGCCGCTCCGGCACATGCGGCTGCGCCAGCTCCCGACACCTCAACAAGGACCATCGATCCTTCGGTCGGACCCCGCACCGCTGATGACGCGCAACGCCTGCTCACCGCATGGACCTCCGGCAAGAAGTCGGGAATAGATTCAGACGAACTCCGGAAATGCCTACTTCTATGGTCCGAGAGCGATCCGCACGCCGTGCTCGGATTCATCGATCAACACCTGCACGGCAACATTCGGAACTATGCCTTCGCCTTCCCTCTTGCCGTGATCGGCCGCCACAATCCGAGGGAAGCGGTCGATTGGTTGCGGTCCTATCCGTCCGCCGAAGACCGGGACCATATCGCAAAGCTCACCGTGGATGGCCTGACCAAGCCGGCCCCCGGCATGGCCCTCGCCATTGCGGAAGGGCTCTCGCTGAATCTGAGCAGTCTTCAGCAGAGCTTCCTCCTCGGTGCGCTGGCCGCCGACGATCCAGCCGCAGCGCAAACCGCCTTCTCGAAACTTCCCGCACACCGCCGGAAAGAAGTGGCTCTCGCAGTCGGACGGGGACTCGGCACCAACAACCCGCAGGCGGCACTGCAGTGGAGCAAGTCGCTTGGCGACTCGCCGGAATCCGAGGAAGCCATGCAAGGCGTGGTCTCCGGGATTGCACTCAAGCTTGGAGACGAGAAAGCCATCGAAGCGGTCAACCAGCTCCAGCCCTCGCAAGCTGCTCTGGACGATATCGCGAAAACCCTCAACTGGCGGTCGCCCGAGACGGCACTTGCGCTCCTCCCGCAGCTGTCGCCCCAAGCCAGCGCCGCACTCGCCGAGCGCTTCATTGACAAAGATTTCGCCGAAACACCTGACGAGATGCTCGCGTTGGCACGGGCCTATCTTCCGCCGGAGAAAGCCAGCGCTGCGCTCGCCTCCGCTTGGGCCGACTGGCGGGACACGCAAAGCGAAGCGGCGGACGCGTGGCTTGCCAGCTTGGCGGATTCCGAGCAACGCGCGCTGTTCGAACCGGTCAAACTACGCTATCTCGCCAGCTCCGACCCCGCCGGCTACCTCGACCGCATCGCATCAGTGCCGTTTGCGACAACCGAGCACGAGTTGATCGAGGAAGCGCTCGGCGAAGTATCGCCGGCCCAGGCGGCACAGTGGGTTGCCATCAACCCCAAGCTGCTCTCGCCCGAGCAAAGCGCACAGACAATCGTCAGCTACTATGAGGAATCGTCCGTAGCTGCCAGCACCTGGGCGCTAAGTCTTCCGCGCGGTGAAAAACAAAATCGGATACTCGAAATCATCGCGCTGGCTTCTCTTAAAAAGGGAGATTCTTCCGGCGCGGGCTCGCTGATTGGAGCCATCACCGACCCGCAGCTCCAAACCGGCACGCGGTTCAAAGTCTTCGCCTCCCTCTACCGGAAGGACCGCTCCGCCGCCGCCCAGTGGCTCGCCGCACAGCCCGTCACGCCCGAGATCCGCGCCAACTGGGAAACGCTCGCCGCGACTATCCCCGACAACGACAGCTCAAGTATCGTCCACCTCGACTGATCGAACCCGCAGCGCCAGCGGGCAAACCACACCGCTCGCTACTCTGCTCCCTCGTATCGCCGATCCGCCGCCCCGGGGCACTGGTACGCATCTAGGGCTTCCCGTTTTGTCCCCGACGATTCCCCTTTCCCCTCCGGCATGAGGCGCTTTCAATTCGCACCTCCGATGGAAACCGATCTCGCCACCACCGTCCGCCAGCTCGCCGAGGCCGCCCGCGCCGCCTCGTTGAAACTGGCTGTCGCCACGACCGAGGCCAAGAACCGCGCTCTCACCGCGCTCGCCGAGAAGATCGAGTCCTCCATCCCGTCGCTCATCGCCAGTTTCAAC